>Ga0099822_1001390_pt1 | contig 27971 bp, 18 predicted proteins | sample CowpeawhiteBW_FD_76839 | JGI IMG/M metagenome (GOLD analysis project Ga0099822, IMG submission 76839) | Root nodule microbial communities of legume samples collected from California USA - Cow pea white BW | ecosystem: Host-associated > Plants > Roots > Nodule | place: USA: California | collected... | reverse complement strand
ATCCTTTAGATTCAACCTCAACTATGCTCCAACCTCGAATCGTTGGTGAAGAACATTATGAGACTGCGCAACGAGTTAAACAAACTTTACAACGTTACAAAGAACTTCAAGACATTATAGCTAAAGCTACTAGAAGTTGCGTTCATCAAAGAGGCACAATACCTAACATGGCTCGCAAACATGGTATTGGTAAAGAAGCCCATCGGTAAGTGGCGTATGTGAATTGACTATACGGATTTGAACAAAGCCTACCCCAAAGACGCGTACCTTCTACCAAGTATTGATCGCCTTGTCGACGTAACATCAAACTAAGTTTCTTAGACGCCTACTCAAGCTATAACCAAATATTTATGGCCTCCACCAATATGATAAAAATTGTGTTCATCACCGAAGAAAAGAATTATTATTATGAGGTCATGCCCTTTGGCCTCAAGAACACAATGGCAACCTACCAAACACTAATGGACAGGGTCTTTAGCCATTTGATCGGGAAAAGTGTGGAAGTATACATTGACGACATGGTGGTCAAGTCGCCAACTCTAGCGCAACATTCAAAAGATTTGGCGAACGTGTTTGTAGCCCTCAGAAAATTTAACCTATGGCTGAACCTAGAAAAATGTGTATTCGGGGTAAATAGGGGAAAGTTTTTTGACTTTATGCTTACATAGAGAGGGATAAAGGCCAACCTTGAAAAATGTAAGGACATCACAAAGATGAGGAGTCCCATAAATATCAAAGAGATACAACGATTGATAGGACGGTTAACAACGATATCAAGATTCTTGCCAGACTAGCTAACAAGATCAGACCCATGATTTGGCTGTTAAAGAAATTGACAAAATTTGCATGGGGAGAAGAATGTCAAGAAATGTTTGAGCAAGCCAAGCAAACACTTAGTTCCCCCCAAATCCTCTAAAAATCCAATACCAATGTACTGCTTATTGTAAACATAACATCCACCGAATACGTAGTGAGCGCGACCTTGATATAAGAAGTAAACAGAAGTTAGGAACTAGTATACTTTTTCAAAAGAACGCTCCAGACCGAGAGACCCAATATCAGATGGTCGAGAAAGTAGCTTTATCGGTGGTCACAATAGCCAGGAGATTGAGACCCTATTTCTAGAACAACCAGGTCATTGTAAGAACCAATTATTTTGTCCAAAAGATACTACAGAAACCTAACTTAACAGGAAAGATGTTAGCCTAGAACATAGAACTCTTGAAATTCAATATAAGTTTTGAGCCGTATGGGCTCATAAAAGCCCAATGCCTGGTAGATTTCGTTGGAGATTTGCAGAAAACCAAGAGGAAGATTGGTGGACACTACAAGTGGATGGATTTTCCAATCCCAAAGGCATAGGGGCCAGCATCGTCCTTGAAGGTACCAACCAAATTGTCATAGAAAAGTTCCTACACTTCGCTTTTAAGACCTCTAACAACTAGGCGAAATATGAGGTCATTTTAGTCGGTTTAGTGCTCGCTAGAGCAGTAGAAGCATGTCGTATAATATGCAAAAGCTACTCCAAACTCACAATAGGCCACCTCAATAATTATCACCAAATAAAGGACCCAATGCTTCTCGAGTATTTTCACTTGGCATGAGATATAATATGTATGAGTTTCGACGAGGTACAAATACAACACTTACCCAGAAGAGACAATGTCAAGGCAAACTAGATATATTGGAACCATTTACTCCGGGCAAAGGACAAGTCAAATTCCATTTAGGGATCGACTATTTCACAAAATGGACATTAAGAATATGTGGTAATGCCTTTTGGAGTGATCAATGCTCTGGTAGTGTTCATGGATTTCATGAACCGGATATTCCAACAATATTTGGATAAGTTTGTCGTTGTGTTTATAGACGACATCCTTGTTTATTCCAAGGATCGGGATGAACATGCTGAGCACCTAAGGGTTGTGCTGGACATACTCAGGGAACATCAATTATACATGAAGTTGTCTAAATGTTAGTTTTCGTTGGCTGAAATACAATTTCTAGGGCATGTAATCTAAGCTTAGGGCATCGCGGTAGACCCCATGAAGATAGAGGCTGTGTTAAAATGGGAATGACCACAAACTGTGACAAAGGTGAGCAGTTTTCTAGGTTTGGTTGGATATTACCGACGATTTTTAGAAGGGTTCTCCAAGATGGTTAGTCCCTTGACACAACTCACGAAAAGACAAACCTTTCTCATGGACAAAATAGTTTGAAGCATGCTTTGAGAAAATGAAGAAGAAGTTGACTACAACTCCTGTGTTGGCCATTCCCGATACAACCAAGGCATTTAAAGTGTACTGCAATGTAACATCCTGGTCGGATATTACGAATTTAAATAAATAAAATAGAATTAATAATTAACATCATTTATTATAACTCCATTTCCCTAAAACGTGGAAAATTTAAAACTTTATTACATCGTAAAATAACTCAAAATCCAAAATTTATAAAACTCTAAATATAATAGCCAAGTTCAATAATTCAAACGATTACAAAGTCTTTAAAAATAATAAATTAGTAAACACTCTAATAAAACTTTTCATGAAGTCTAGCCCCACTCCGACTCTATGCCTCACCAGATCCACCTGCAACATCATCTGCTCACGCGTAATGCAATACACGATCATCGCCAAACACAAGTAAATAAGGTGAGCTAACAATATAAATAATATATATACATACAATCAAATATATGTACACACATAAAAGGAACTCCTATCCTTTTATTCCACACCACATGGCCACCACCATGTCATCCACGATCTACGTCTTTAGATGAATACCTCAAGATATCTGTTGCCACACCTATAAGCCACAACTTTTAGAACACATGCGGGAAACTAGCTATGGACCATAGTCTATAACGCCAGGTGGAGTTCCCAATACGAACATAGTTGATGAGTCATTATTTTCCTCCATTCCACTAGCCTTTGTGTACCCATTTGATATTTGTTCAATGCTTAATTATTTATCTTTAGTGTGTTTTCATCTATTGGGCTTTATTGGGCCATTGTTCCAAATTTGGGTTAATTTCACATTATTTGGCCTAATTTTGTTTTTAATTATTTTTAGGTATTTGGGTGAAGCAATTTTAGAGCTTGGACATTAATATTCAGTTGAAGAAAGTTGTCACATCATTTCCACATCATTTCCACGTCATTTCCACGTCCTCTAAGTGAATGAGCCACATTTGAGGCTTAGTAATGGCATTTTTGTAATTCTGCACCTAGTATTGGCAATTTTGTAAATAGTGGTGGCAAAGTGATTTGACCACAAGATTTAGGTCATTTTAGCATGGGCAGTTGTGGCTCTTCTTCTCCAACCTCCATTTTCATGTTCTCAAGCTTTGGTGGGTGTCCATGGAGGTGCTCTTTGCGGTTTTTCACGTTTTTGCCTAGTTTTTACCGTTTTTATGCACATTTGACAGCTCCCAATGAGGGTTTTATGTTTTGAATTCGTTTCCTTGCTTGGGAATCTCATTTCATGGAATTTATTGACTTGGAACAACACCCATTGATGGGGTTTCCAGTTTTTATATGATAATAGTGATTTTCGTTCATTCAAAGCCTTGAAAATTCTCTTTTGCTCTTGAATTTGTGTTTGAACAATTCATAGGTTAGGGTTTTTGGTTTTCGATGTTCTATTTTGTTGCATTCAGATTTGAAGTTTTTAATTGGCCCATTTCCATGTCTAGCTAAATTCGTGTATTGACTCCTTGATGAAAAATGCAATGAAGCTTTGAGGTTGTGCTTGTATTGTGAAATTTGCCATGTCTCTTAATGCATGTGATGAATCTGTTTGTGCTTAATTTACAGAGTAATTGCATATGTTTGGGTTAAGTTATGTTCATGCTCAATGTATGTAGTTTGGCTGTCACGAATTTAAGGATGTGTGCATTGCTTAATTGCACAATGAAGCTTGATTGTAACTTTCGCTTAGTGAGTTCTTATCTAGTGGTTGAGAGAAGGCAGATGTGTTAATTTGGTGGCCTATGATAAGTGAAATTGTGTTTGAATCAAGGATGTCAATACGTTTTTAATCACTGTCGCATTCAATTTAATTTGTTGATTAGCATACTGAATCTGCCAACCCCCCTTGTGTTATAGTGTTGTGTTCATTTGGAATTGAAGCTTTGGACGAAAATATTGGTCATTGGAGACGACTTGGTTCAACTTTCGCATACTACATTTAACTGTTTTAATTTGGTGGGGTACGACCTCTATCAATAGTTCATAATGTCCCAAGACTACCAAATCGTTGGCTAACTCCCGAGGATGGGAAGCTTCTGGACCCGTCCATTCACACAGGCAACACTCGTCAACTCGAGCCACAACTCAAGGGTTCCTCGTGTTCATCCCCATCCCAAGCCACAACTCAAAAGATATCATTCCGAGCCACAACTCAAGGAATGTCACGTGCTTAACCCCTATCTCAAGCCACAACTAAAGGGATACGTTCTGAGCCACAACTCAAGGGATACGTTCCAAGCCACAACTCAAGGAACACTCCAACAAGTCGGTCTTTAAGGTATCACCAAAGCCTTGTAAACCACGCACATTAAAAGCAAACAAATCACAAGTTCTGCCTCTGCATTATCGCCTGGTGCTGCTCCAAAGCCACCAAGCAAAATTCGCTTCCAGACCACCTGGCGGGGCCTTGTGCCGCCAGGTGCCAAGCACCTTTGAAGCCTCTGATTCTGCATCTATCGACTGGAAAAACGAACTCTGCTACTAGGCGCCATGCGCTCCCAAGGCTATTGTATTTGTAGTTATCGCCTGGCGGGTTCACCACCACCGCTAGATGTTACACTAGTACATGTGCAGTACTAGTTTTGGCACAACAACACTGATTGTATCCTTAATTCAGTCATCACACACACAATAACCTTTACTAAGTTTACTCACGTCTTATCATTTCATTATTTATTTCCACACTTCCCAACTTGGTACCAATTTTCATATTTCCGTATATATTCACCAATCCTAAACTGCCCATAATTAATTTTTACCTAAGGTCAACCTTGCTTATCCATGATATGCCACAATTAACTCATCAATCGCTATGCTTGCTCAAATTCAACTTTGTTTATTCACAGAATACCATACTCACTCCTGCTACCTGAATTCCACCCATGCTCTCAACCATTATTCCAATCTCCAGCCACTTATGATCAACATGACCATTATACTACAATCTATAACTACCCTCAACGTCATTTAGTCAATTCCACATAATTCCTCAACTCTCGCATCATAATCTACCTTAACAATGCATCAAGATCCTAATTGATTCAAACCTTTACTGGACTACCATTCAAATTAACTCCTCCAAGCCCAATCCAAACTTTATTAATCTCACTTTGTATTAACTCGGGCATTTCTTACCATTTTATCACTAAGTTTTGCATACTACAACCCTCCTATTTCAAACTCGCACTAACTCTGCAGAATCCTCTACTCTCTAGTTGTAATTCCAGCTGCACAGTGTCATTCATCTATCTTTGGCGCTTGGCAACAAACATGGTACCGCCAGGCGGTGCATACACTTACTGGAAATTTTCCAGAATTCCCCTGCACCTTAGAACCCTAAATTCACCTTCATCCTCATTTTACCAATTTATCAAATCTTAACACAATTATCTACACCCGAATGCTAAATTAACATCAAACAAATCACTCTCATTCCAATTCACGCTGCAATTGATTCCTAAACCTAAGAATCCCTAATTACTCAAACCCTAATATGAGGATAAACCATAATCATCAAATTTCCTCCCATTAACTTACAATCACAACGAAATTCAACAATCTCTGGCATCCCACAATCAATCAACAGTTGCTACTCACTTTTACCTCGATCAGAATCAACCTAGAAGTCCAAAAACATTAAAAACGAGACAAATTTGGCTCGTGTAGCCTGACAGGTGTTTATCATCGCCAGGCAGGTCATACAGAAAACTAGAAAATTGGGTTGAAACTATGTGTTGCCTGGTGGCAATTTCATGTCGTCAAGCGGTTCCTCCTTGGAACCCAAAATTACACAAACACTGGTATGAGTCGATTGATGACTTTGAGTACCTGTCAGGCACTTTCTAGAAGTTTTCCAATAACCTAGAATTTTAATACAACGAAACGAATTCAACATCAATAGATCATGCATTTATAAGAACACGTAAAAATACAATGTCTAGTTGCCCTAACCTAGATTTCCTTGCTAAAACTTGAAGATTCTAAAGCTCCTATTTGAACACCAATGGCTTACCTTAGTTCTCTCCCAATTCAGCTGCTCTATTTCACTCAATAGCACAATTCACACTCTAAATTTTCTCTCCTTACAATGCTCAACAACAACAGCCTTCAAACCTCTCTATTTCCCCCTTAATTGGCCAAATACTAAGCCTTAATGATGGTTAATGGCAAGAAAACGAAAATCACTTAAGAGCTCTCCCAATTCCTCTTCTTGGTGTAACTCTGAGGAATACATCATCACCTGCCTGAAACTCAAGCGGCCTTCTCCTCTTATTTGCATAAGACTTTTGCCTGCTCTAAGTTGCTTGCATCCGATCCTATATGACCTTTACCTTCCAGTTGTTTGCTGCAAAAATTCTAGTCCAAGTACCACTAATTCCCCATCCTGTTGCCAACATAAGGGAGTCCTGCATCTTCTACCATATTGTTGTTGTACGTCAACTCAACAAATGGTAACATATCACTCCAAGTTCCAAGGTGATCCAACACACTCGTCCTTAGTAGATCCTCCAGTGACTAGATAGTTCTCTCAGACTGACCATTTGTCTAAGAATGATAAGCTGAGCTTATTCTTAACTATGTGCCCAACGTTGCCTGTAGCGACTACCAGAACCACGATGTGAACCTCGGATCTCGATCTGATACAATACTCATTGGTACTCCATCCAACAGTACCACCTCTCTGACATACAACTCTACCAGATTGTCCATGGACATTTTCTGATTGATTGGCATAAAGTGTGCATATTTAGTCAATCGGTCTACAATGACCCAAATTGAGTCATGTCCTCTCACAAACCTTGACAGGTGTGTAATAAAGTCCATGGAAATGCTATCCCATTTCCATTGCGGAATGTTAAAAGGCTCTAATGTACCACCCGACCTCTGGTGTTCAAACTTTGCCTTTTGGCACACTAAGCAAGATGCCATAAAATCTACTATGTCTATCTTCATTCCAGTCCACCAAAAGGACTCCTTCAGATCCTTATACATCTTAGTCATACCAGAATGTATGCTAAGACAACTCTTATGACCTTCTTCCAAAATCTTCTTCCTTAGTCGTGGTCCTGGAACACACACTTATGTTCTTGAACCGTAAGATACTATAACACCCCAATTTTGGGATGTCACAGAATGTAAGAAAATTTTCGCGTTTAGTGGAAAAGGATTATCATTGAAAATATACTAATAAAAAACTTTTAATTTGATTTAAATTATATAATTCAAAATGTCAATTTGTCTAAAAAAGTCAAATAACAAATGCGAAGAAAAGAAATTACATATACTTTAGTATTTGATTTCAAACAACTAAAAAAATTATAAAAACTCTCGAGTTCATCCCAGCCTCTCGTCAATTTACTCCATGCCAAAATAATTTGCAATATCATCTGCTCCCGTATAACACACACGTTATACGATCATCGCACAAACAAACATATAGGGGTAAGCTAACCATAAACAATGATATATAAAAGAATTTCGTAAATAAAACATGACAAATAATATTCAATATCTCCCTCAAGTAACACTTCAGCATTATGATCACAATTAATTTGGTTTGGACACACAACCCCAAAATCCAAACAATCCTACCAAACCAAACAGAATATCACATTCCTCTAGAAAACATAGTGATCATAATCAAGCTTTGGTTTTCCACGGCCTTTTACCCCACAACAACATCTAATTTCCTAGAAATAGATGGTTCAATGTGTCGTACTATCACAGCCAGACTATCTCCCTTATTCCTCAAGGAATTATGAGTAAAACCGTCAATGCATCGCACATCGGGCACTATACTCGCAACGATCCGAAACAAGGTGAAACATCTTTCCCCTCCCCACTGCTTCACATAGGCGAGAGGGTACAACACTTTAACCAATCCTCTACCACTGCTTCACACAAGCGAAGAAGACCCCTTCCAACTACTTCACATAGGCGAAAGAGTCTTCACTAGGTCTCTAGGTACGAAAAACCTCAAACAACACTTAATTCCAACAAAAGTCTTCAATCAAGAAATAACACTCCCATCATGCAACCCATGAGAATTACCAATTGCCAACAAAATACACGCCCCCACATCATGCATGGGAAATAAAGTTTCACCAAAACCCATCAACTTACCAAACAATACATTCAAGCAACGAACTCAACGAATGACATTCATTCTAACAACGACATAACATCACACATAAGTAACTATCCTCAAACGACCACTTTAACTCCATAACCATGCATCCAGAACATTACTTGTAACCAAGCAAAAGACATAGCATTGCCTTGCGACTATGGATATTTAACCCACTTAACCATCACATGATATAAGGCACAAAATAAAGCCAAAGAACAAAATCATCCCATCAAAGTTCACCAACACATTAAACATAAGACAACTAGTAAAACCAAATGAAAAGTACCAAACAAAAAGTATGAAAACTAATGAAGCCAAATGAGATTGCACCCAATTGCAAAATGAAAGAAAACATGCTTTTACATGAACTTCCCTTTAAACATGAATAAGAAAAACCAGTAAAACCACCAGCAAATCTAAACTATGGAAACACGTGTGAAAGGCTTTCAACCATACATAAAGAAAACCAAATGGCATGAGAAATAAACTACACAATTTTCACGTCTCTGCACCACCCAAACGTTGCATTTAAAAGCTAAAGAAAACATTACACCTAAACTATATGAACCATGGCCCACGGGAAGTGAAATTGCACCAAAGGAAAAAGAAAGAAAATCACATGCAACCATGGATCCCTCCAAGTAAAATAAATAGCATAAACTTTAACCCAAATTTGCTATGTCTTTACGTGAAAGTGTAAGCAAAGTAAGAAAGAGAAAAGTAATCCCATGATAATTCAATGCACCCAACAACTTAAAGAGAGCAAAACTTTACACGTGGACCCCACCCAAGCACCAACCAACATGCTAAATTTTGAGAGCACTAGAAGCCACCCACGTTTACGTGCAAGAGACAAAAAAAAAAGAGGAAAGAAAATAATCTCATGAACCCACAGTTACGTGTGGTGGTCTACACCCATATTTACTTGAAAGAGAAAAGCTAAGGAAGAAAGAGAAAAGTTCATCCTATGAACCTATCCTCACCCCTGCAATGTGAATAAAGAAAAAGAAAAGTGGCTGTTGCACCAACACAAATAGCTCAAGTACAAACATGCACTGCACCCATATTCAATACTAAATTCATGTTACAATTACAAAGCTTTAATCCCTTAAATGCATGGCTTATCTTATATCTAACAAATGATTCATGAATGATAGAGGTCGTACACCACCAAATTAAAACAGATTAAATGCAATATGTGAAAGTTGAACCAAATCGTCTCCCAACGACCAATGTTCTTGTTAAAATCTTCAATTTCCAGACAAACACAACACTATAACATAGGGGGGTTTGGTAGATTCAATTTCAACACAAAATTACTAAAATCTAATAGTGAAACTTAATTAAACAGAATTCAAATTGTATTGATTCCTTGATTTCACTAAAAATCCACCAATCACATATTACCAAATTACTTGTTCTATTCGGTTTTGCTCTCATGAACCCTAACTTAATCAACTAAGTGAAAATTACCATGGATTCATTATGTCATTAAGCACAACAAAATTCAGGCAGTTAACACCCACAAATTTAAGCAAACTGTGACAAACCTATAAACATTAAGCATGAATACGAGCCATTAATGTGCATAAAACACGAATTTGAGATTAAGCATGCATTAAAAACAAATTTTATCATGAAAACACAAGCTGAACAAGAGTCAAATCCGAACACAACACAAAAACGACCAACAATCTCATGGTTTCATTTCAATTTCTTTAAGGAATCAATACAGAAAAACTTAGCTAGACATGGAAATGGAGCATATAAGCCCTTCAAAACGTGATTTGTAAGACCCGGGAAGAATGAGACTAAAGGGAAACACATGGGAAAAAATTAGTGGCTTGATTAATATCACTACAAGAAAATGTCTTATTAGTAACCAATTTTAGTGACTAAAAGTTGTTAGTCACTATAGTGACCAATTTAGATACCAATTTACAAAATTAAAATTTATTGATTAGTAAAATAGTCACTAATATAAATAAAAAATTATAATTGGTCACTAAATTTGTCACTAATTAATTAGAGACCAATTTAGTAACTAAGTTATTTTGGTAGCCAAAACTTAGGTAGCTAATTTTAGTGACCAATTTTATTTGGTAGCCAAAACTATGGTAGCTAATTTTAAAAACCAATTTAGTGACCAATTATAATTTTTTATTCATAATAGTAACTATTTTAGTAACCAATTTTTTTTTACTTTGTACTTGTATCTAAATTAATAATTATAGTAACTAACAATTTTTTGTTACTAAAATTGGTTACTAATGAAACATTTTCTTGTAGTGTATATTGTTGATTTATTTAATTTAATTAGGTTATTAAATTATGAAATAATTATTATTTGAGTGATTTAAGTTATTGTTTTATTTATTTTATATTTTAATATTATATTTAATGTTGGGGATATGTGTATATAATCAATTGGTGCGTATTATGATAGAAGAAAACATTTGGCTTGGTGGTTAATGTACTTGTTATTGTTCAAAGATATCAGGGTTTGATTCTAGGTAGCATTAAAATGGTTAAATTGTGTTTCTTTTTCTTTCTCATTTAAGTTGTGGGGCCAATGAAACTTTTCCAATTTGCTTCTCTCTCCTCATTTACGTGCATGGCTACTCTCTCCATTTTGGATATAATACATATATATGGTTGTTGTTTTTTTAATCTCTCTGTTACAAAATCCGTTTTTATCTTTTAAAAATCTTTGCTGCGATAAAATAGATTGCCAAGAATATTATATTTATCTTCTAAAATATTAATAGAAAAATATTAGGGATGAAAATAAAAGATAGGATTTTAGGAGAGGGGCTAAAAACACTTTAGGGTTTCTAAAATGTGGGAGAAGAGGTGGATGAGAGGGAGAGAACGAGAGTTGGAGAAACATGGAGAGTGAAGGAGAAGGCTCCGGGAGGAACTCGTAGTGAAGAACCAAGTCCAGGTAGGGGAAGCCAACCTTTCTTTCTTCTCTTGTTTTCTTGTTGTTTAAATGATGTATGAAAATCTGAGGAGTGTGCATGGGTACATGGAACGATAATGGATGTTATTACTGTCATTGTTTTATTTCATTTCCAATGGGTTTCATTCTTATCACTTTGGTTAGATTGGAAGGGTTGACTTGGTGTTTGGTTTCAATTGTTACGTATAACCTTTGGTATGTATTTTTGTTGTGAGTGCAAATTCTTGTTTCTGTTTAATGCATAGCAGTGATTTCTTATTTTTTTCATCTTGGTGTTCAAAATAAGATTTATAGACCGTAATTGTTATCATATGCACGAGTTTTGGGTCTAGCTTTTGTGAAAGTTTAACTAGGTGTAGTGCATGGTGGTATAGGATTGGTATAGAGGTTTAAACATGATAAAGTGGAGGATTTAGTGATATAAATCAAGTGGGTTGCATTGTGTGGCGTGTGGAATTGTTTTCTATTTATCATGTGCATCAGTTTTTTCGTTTCATGGAAGTTTTACCATCATGGGAAGGCCATTTACGTTGCAAGTATTCACAGGTTGACTCATTTTCTTCTTTATTTCTATTCTCTTTCTTCTTTTTCTATCTTTCATACGTAAATGCATAGTGCACGGGTTCCTTAAGACTTTCTCTTTCTTCCTTTATAAGCCTTTAAGTTGCATGGGATGATGGTTTTTTTCCATTCATGGTGCAGGCCGTTCTTTTTCTCATTCTCGTTTTGAAACCACTATCAATTGCTTGGTTCACTTTTTTATCATTTTCCTGCACTGCACATGTTTTGTAAAATGAAGGTTCCTACTTCGTTAACCGTTGGATTGGACTGAAATTTTAACAGTTGATCCTTAACACATAGGTCTTGACTTTGACTGGTCGGATCTTGAATCGGAGCTCTGTAGTGAGAGCAGTTTTTATCGCAAGGTTCATGTAGTTTGGTTGTTGACAGCATTGACCTTTGTTGCTTGTTTGGTGCATAACTTTCTCTATAGTTAATCAATTAAGTTGGTTATTGTTAAATTTGATTCTTGATTGAATCATCTTTAATTTGAATATAAAGACATAATTTTTGGAGTTTTACACAACCTACAATTTTATTTTTAAAATCCCAAATCGTTTGCATAATGTGTTCTTAAGTTGGATTGGATAAAAATTATAAGAATTATTTATTTTCCAAGAGAGAGAGATGTAAGTGAGGATGTTGAGGCATGAAGGTGTGCAAGGTTGTGATTCACGGTAGGAAAGTGACATGAATAAATGGGTTATGTGATTGGTGGTTTTTCTTGGTTTTCATGGATTGCATGGTATGGGGTTTAAGAGGTGATTTGAGGATAATTACTTAAGTATGATGTTATGCATGTGTTAGAATGAATGTCATTAGTGGGGTTCGTTGTCTGAATGTTTTATTTGATAATTTGATAAGTTTATGTTATGAAACTTTAATTCCCATGCATGATGTGGTGGCGTGTATTTTGTTGGCAATATATAAATTATCATGTGTTATATGATGAGAGTGTTTTGCCTTGTTGAGAACTCTTGGTGGAATTAAGTGTTGTGTGAGGTTTTTCGTACCTAGAAACCCAGTGAAGACTCTTTCGCCTATGTGAAGCAGTGGAAATGGGTCTTGTAAGACCCGGGAAAAATTAAGCTAAAGGGAAACACATGGGAGAAATTAATGGCATGATTAATATTATTGATTTATTTAATTTAATTAGGCTATTAAATTATGAAATATGAAATAATTATTATTTGTGTGATTTAAGTTATGCTGGTATTTATAATAATTATTTAAGTGATGTAAGTTATTGTTTTATTTATTCTAAATTTTAATATTATATTTAATGTTACAGATATGTGTATATATTTAAGTGGTGCTAGTTATAATCTAAAGAAGTATTTGGTTCAGTGGTTGGTTGTATGTGTTTGGGTGTGATGAGGTGCATGTTTGAACCTGGCTGCCGGTAGTATGGAGTTTGTTTTATTTTATTTTCTCTTTCTCCTTTATTTTGTTGTGGGGCCCATGAAATATTTCATTAGTTTTCTCTCTCCTCCGTTTTACAGGGTCACGAAATTTATTTGATTTCAGTTAAGCTTGTTACTTCTCTTTCACCATATCTTTCTGTTACTTTTCTTTCACCATATCTTTCATGTATTAGCACACTAATAAAATAAAAACAACCATGTTATTAGTTTTAAATCTCCAAGATTCTTAATTTATGATTTGTAACCACAAAAAACAAGAAATAAAACTTGTTTAATGCTTAGGGTTATAGAGAGGGAGGAGAGACGATTGCTAGGGTAAAAACCCTATAGGTTATAAGTTTTAGGAGGTAGAGAGAGGGGAGCAAGCGGCATAGAGACGTGAAAGAGTTGTTGGTGCAACAGTATTGAAAGAATTAACGAGGTAGGGAAAGCCAACCTTGCTTTATTCTCTTGTTTTCTTTTTGTTTGCTTGATGAATGAAACTTGAAAAATATGCATGTGTAGTGTAGGTGAAGTCGACCTTCTTTCTTTTCTTTTTCTTCGTTTGAAGCGTGTTGCTCTTATTCTTTCTTTTTCCTTCACGCTTTGATTATTTGATGGATAAATCCTTGAAGTGGTGGCTGTCAAATTTTATGGTGCAGTGATTTTTTTTTAGTTTTCCTTTCTTGTTTCCCTTTTGGATATGATGGACTCATGTTTTTGGTTTCCTTTATAAGCCTTTAAGTTGCATGGGATGATGGTTGTTTTCCATTCAATGTGTAGGTCGTTCTTTTTCTCATTCTCGTTTTGAAACCACCATCAATTGCTTGGTTCACTTTTTTATCAGTTTCTTGCACTGCAGACTTTTCTTAAAATGAAGGTTCCTACTTCGTTAACCATTGGATCGAGCTAAAATTTTAACAGCTGATCCATAACACAGTTCTTGACTTTGACCGGTCGGATCTTGAATCAGAGCTCTGTAGTGAGAGTAGTTTTTATCGCAAGGTTTTTGTAGTTTGGTTGTTGACAACATTGACCTTTGTTGCTTGTTTGGTGCATAACGTGTGTGTTATACGGGAGCAGATGATGTTGCAGATAATCTTGACATGGAGTAGATCGACGAGAGCCTGGGGTGATTTAATAGAATTTTTTGTGCTTAAAGATTTATTTAATTAGGATTTGTGATTATTGGATTTATTGAGTACATAAGGTAAAAATGGCGTAAAAATTTATTTTTGCTGCATAAAATATTATTGGATATTCTAACGTTTGTTGATGCAGCTAAAGTTTAATTTAAGTCATTAAATGTGTGGATTTGAAATATTCAAAGTTACAAAATAAGTCCAAAATCAGAAAATTCTGGAAAACAATAATTCAGGAGCTAAATGCACCCCCAGTTTTTACGTTACACATTCCTCTTACAAGTGGACAACCTAAAAACATGTTCTGCACCCCTGGTTTCTACTAAGTTACACCCCTCCTGGCAATCCTCACCTTTCAAATCAGGCCAACCATATGCTGACATGTGTCATTATCCTTGCAAACACATATGCACCAACGATGCACTACCACGTCATCATGTCCTCCATCTCACCATGAAACCCTAGCCTCCATTTTCATGATATTGTCTCCACCACCGTAGTCCATCATGTAACATCCCTAAGGAATATTACTAATATTTAATATATAAAATAAGAAATAAAAATAAATGTCTCATTTATTATAATACCATTTTCCAAAAACACGGGAAATTTAAAACTTTAATACAATGTAATAAAAACAGGAGTCCATATTTATAAAACTGAAGTAATATTCAAATGGCTCCCAAAAGGGTTACAAAGTTATCTCAAAACCAAAATAATACATATATGCAAAATCCCATGCTATCCCTCGCTCCGAGTCTATGCATCTCCAGGCCCACCTGTCACATCATCTGCTCCCGGATAACGAGTTATCTAATCATCGCCACACACAGATAAAGGGTGAGTTATGCACAATATATAAAACAGATACATGAAATAAATATGTCACCCATCTCAAAATAACATAACTAAAATTTCATGTTTTTCAAATTACCCAACCATGTCCTCATAGTCCTTCATGAGTCATATACATGAACTTGGTCTTGGGACTTCATTGTGCTTCCACGAAACTAACCCATTCGTGGTCCAACCCTATGAGCCTATCCCGCTCATAGTCCTGCCCTATAGACTCTTCGTCTGTAGTAAAACATCCAAGCCTTCTCAACTTGGACCCTAGCACGCACGCAATCACCATACTATGGACTCCCCGCCCAATAGTAGCCGACAGGAACATAACAGCTCATTGCCCATCGCGCGCCCGACACATGTAATCACCATACCAAGGACTCCTCGCCCATTAATAGCCGACAGGAACTCAACCAGTTCCATGCCCATCATGTGTCCAACCATCAAGCACATCCTAGACCCCTATTGGACTTAGTTTGTCAAGCCCAAACACCACACCACATGCATAAACTTCCTATACTTAGAAAAAAAATAGCCAATAACACATTCAAGCACACACAAACATGGTAATCAATAGCATCATCACGTCATCTCGCTTAGGCGAGATCCTCTCGCCCGAGCGAGCCATACCATCGCTCAAAAACAACACGCACCTTGCCTAAATGAGAAGTTGCGCTCAAACATGCACAGGACTCATCGCAACCTCGCTTAAGCGAGACTACGTTTCGCTCAAACCCAGCCTTGGTCGGTTGAGCGAATCCCTCGAGCCTAAACCTTGTATGAACTCCTGCAGCTCTCGCCTAGGTGAGAGGGAGTCGCTTGGGCGAAACTTGTAGAGTTTCACCACTACTCATGCACCAGAGACACCAAAACAATGCCAATTTACGCGCAATCACTTTTCATTCATTCTAATTCATCAACCAAATCATAAAACATAAAGTAAACACGTTTTGATTCTAAAAACACAGGATTTGGCCACAAATCAAAATCACAGTACCAAAAGCCCCATCAGATTCTTATTTCATACCAACAAGGCTTTTCACCCCACATCTCATTCACAATTTCTCAATTTCAGTGCATATCATAACCAATTCACACCACACAAAATCCAATTTAAGAACAAAACTCAGAAACCTAAGCAATATTGAAGTACACAAAATTTCAGCACCCCTAACCTGGACTTCTTGATTCAATTTGGAGAAAAAGAGAATGTTCCCTTGTTGACCACTCTTTTTGCTTCAAACCTCCTCCCAATTCAACCTTCAACTCTCTCCTCTCACCCTCGAAACTCGTGCTCCTCTCAAAAGCCAATTACCAGCACTGTCAAAACCCTTCTTCTCTCCTAAAATTTGGCTTTTATAAGTGCCTTAATAATGGGTTTAAAAACTGAAATGAAAAATAGGCTTAATTATGTTTTTAATTTCCTATTCATTATTAACTATGGTTTTTCAGCCCTTTGGCTGCTCCTTCCTCTGATTTTTACCTTTGCCCTTTCAACTCCACTCCAAGCTAGAATTAGCAAAAATAAAGCCTACTTTATGCCCAACAAGGTTTGAACACGTGACCCTCCACTCATGAGGCCAAAGCACTACCATTATGCCAATTCTTATTTAATGATACACTCCAATCGATGTAAGTTTACAATACCATTTCCATACTCATACATATCATTAAAATCAATAAATAACACATATTTGGCGTACATTGGACTCGAACCCAAGTCCTCTAACACAATCATAGTACTCTCAACAACTTGAGCTAGTACTTTTCCACGTCATATTAAACAATAATGAATGCCATAAAGGCGTTTTCTACCCGCATTTATTAATTAATTAATTATTTAATTAATTAATTTTCGCGGGTCTTACACATCGCGCCACCATCACCACCACTACAACAGTGCAACACACTAGCAGCAACCACCGCGAGTTCCTGTGGTAACCGCGAGCCACCACGATGCAGCCACCACCATCTTTGCGCACCAGATCGGAGAAGAGGAATGATGCAGCATTATATCGCGAACGCACCAGTCCCACCATAAAAAAAAATCAAACCTCGACGTTGAGCCACCATGACGGAACAGCGAGAACATACCAGAATTTGTTGCACCTTCCACCTTCACATTCCTGCACCTAAAAGCCTCCAACTTGCAGACCACCATATTCGCGCGTTCGAGCACCTGTTCGTTTGCATCACAACAGCCAGAACGAACCATGGAAGCGTCAGATGCACCGCGATCCTGAACCAAACACAACGTCTCCATTGTAGTAGCCATCATTGCAGCAGCCTCCTTGAAACCACAACGCACAAACCATGGTGGAGGAAGGAGGAAGGAGGAACAAACCATAATTTTGGAGAGAGTCTCTATGCCACATGTAAGCATCTGATAGGGCAGTCAACTGGTCAAAACTGGTCAAAGCAGTAGTCAACTCTGGTCATATTCGGGTCAAAACTACAAAAATAGTCAAACAAGAGGGGCAAAATTGGAAATTGGACAGAAATTAAGTTGCTAATTAATTAAATAAAGATAAAATAGTTTAGCAACCGAAAAGATAAAGTCCAAGTTCAATTGAAGCCTATATAAAGAGGCCTAAAGGAGTAGAAGGATGCTTAGCAACTCTCTGGTTTTGACAGATATCGTCATCCATCACACATCTCATTCTTCCTTTCCTTTTATTTTCTTTCCTTCATCATATTATCATGTATTTCATCTAAGCCATGGAGGACTAAGCTTTTAGGGTTGATTCCATTGTAATTTCTTAACTACATTCTGAGGTTAGATGAATTAATGTATTTATTCTTTTGATTTTTGTTGAGATTTATATTTCATCTATGTCTTTTATCTCTCAATTATGTGAAAAGTAATGGTTTACATCATAGCTAAACAGGTGTATGCATTTTACACCTAAAGAAGATGCCCAAAGCATTGGACATATCTAAAAATACAAGAATCAAATTGTTAAATCTTTTAATGAGAGAGTCAATGATATTCCATGATAAATTGAGGATAGAATGCAAGGACAAAATAACGATAATTGATAAGCGAAGAACATTCTTTTATCATTCGAATAATGATTTTTCTTTTTGCAAATTTATGAAAAGGAAACCATACTCAACATCAAGATACAATATTTTTGAAAATAGCTTTATGTAATGCTAAACTCAAAGGACCCTCGGATTTATGAGTACCAAAACCAAAAGTAGAGCGGCTTGCAAAAACATGTTATTCTATAAAAGAAACTTCCATCATGTCTTTAGGATAGGAGTTTCTTGTATGTCAGTATTAGGAAAGAAATTATGGTCCAAATAGATTGAAAGAAGGAAGACAAAGGATTGTCTTTTGAGAAAACCTTCTTGGGAAGATGATCTCTCGTGGTGAGCAAAATAGGATATAGTTGTTCTCGTTTTTATATTTATAGAAGAATGTCTTAGCCTAGTATCACAGGTAATAATAGAGTTAAGTCTCTCTTGAAGAGATACTAAAGAGTGATCTCTAGAAAGGCTAGATAAGATTAGTGCAAAAGATAATAGAAGTATTAGATGACCCCTCATGCTAAGTTGTCTATTCGATAACTTACTAGATAGTTAATTAGACGAACTATTCATTAGAAGCTATAGTGTCAAGCTCACTATGCATTAGACAACCAAAGAAATTAGACACCTTATGCATTATACGATCATTGCATTAAACACAGACATGGAAGGATCATTAAACCTTACATTACCTTTTACTGTAAATTGTTTTATTTTGCTGAGTTGTTATTTATGCTTGTTTAGTTTGAACCAAAACTTCTTTAAACCTCAAACACTCCATCATTCTTCTCACGCTTCTATGAAACTCACTCAAACAAAACCTAAATTTGTCCCTGCAAAACCATTTTGCATTTCTCTCTTAAATGGGCTTCATTGGTTCATCGATTTCTCTAAAGTCTCTATTTCTTCTTACGTATGACAAACACCTCAACCATGACCAGTGCATACAAGAAGAGTGGGCCTAGTCTCTAATAGAATAAGATATTTTGGTCCTTGTATAAAGGGTCAAGTAGTATAGAGTTTTTATTTGGGTCATAGTTTGGGTTTGGGCCTAATAATGTAGTTTAGGTTAATAGGAGCTAGGCTTTGGTTTAGGACCTTAAATAAAATGCATGGAAATAGGGTTTCCTAACTCTAGAAGGTGTAAACATGGAGAGCAAGATTCTCCTTTGTGTGCACCATGGTGTAAGAAGTATGAGTACTTAGGAGGCAAGTCACACCTTAAGCATGTCTCACTTGGCTCTAATATTCAAACTCTAGAATTCAAATTTTGGCTCTCCTTTTAGAGCCTAGTCTAGGGTTTCTTGGCTTATAAATAAAGGCCTTCACAATTGTAATTCTCAACTTGAATTTAAGTAATGAAGTGTTGCCAAATTGCCTCTTCAACATTTGTTTTGAGCTCACCTTAGAGTAGAGTTCACTCTTCAATACTCTAGCTTTCTTCCCTAGGAGTTGGATTCACCTTTCTTAGGTTTTCTTTGCCATAGCCAAACAAAACACCTATTCTCTACTCAATTCCATTGCTCTCGCATCAACATTCAATCATGACGACTCCATCAATCATTCAAGACTTCAAAGACCTAGAAGGAAGGCCATCATTTGCCATCTATAGCCTTGGTTTCTCACGGTCTACAACTCTTCATTGTCTTCTTGCTTGGTTTAAATTCACTTGTTAATCTTGAACCTTCAGTTATGTGCTTTAAGTGCTTTATTTTGTGTTCTACTGATTACTTTTGATTTTTCTTCGAGTATTTGTTGTTTTTGTTTGGTTAAGTTGCTTTGTTATTGAGTCATTTGGATTTTAAGATCCATATGTTTGTTTAGAAGTCACGTTTAGTCCTTTCATGTTCTAAATTCTATGTTTACCCATTTATTTATTTTTTAAATTTTGTGTTTGCATGCCTTGGTGTTATGCGCATCATATATGAACCTTTGAGTGCATTTTCTTTTCAATCTTTAGTTCTTAAATTTTTTTAGATCATAAAAATGTTCTTAGAGTTAGGATTCTATGATGTTTTCTTTAAGTTTGTAATCTACACTTTGATTCTACTACGTTTCTTTTTTCAAGATCTTTTTATTTTTCACTATTTTTTATTCAAGTAAATTGATATGTTGGAATGAATGTGGTAGTGATTTGTTTATGCTGAATATGTTGTTGTAAAAGAGTTGAAAAATAGTAAAAAAAAGACAAAGGAAAAGAAGAAAAAGAATTGAACAAAAAAGCAAAAAAAAAATTACAAAATATGTAAATTAGAGTTATTACTACTATTTGAAATTGTGAGGTTTTTCTTGTTGTGAATTTTACAATTTCATTTCTGAATTTTCCAGCACTTGTTATCTTGGTTATGAAATTATTTGAGTGACATTATGCACCAGTAACAAACGGCCTTTTAGAAGTAAGAAGCCTTCATCTTCATTGTAGTTAGTTTTTGGTCTTTGTAATCCATTTTATGCATTTCCTTAGGATTTTTTTTAGTTATATCCTAAACTTTCTTGATTGTCATTTTCTTGTTATTCATTGATTATATCTCTACTTAATCTACTTTGAGTTTAGAAACTTCAATTTTGTGCTTTTCATGCTTTATTTTCATGGCCTGTTTTGGTTTGGTTATCATCTTTGGTATAGTTTCCTATTTTGAAGGTGTGCTAACTTTCCTAAGGTAGCATCTAGGAACTTGAGTACCAAGCTTTGATAGAGACTCCTCTTTAGTGATATCAATAAGTGGACGTGCAAGACAGCTAAATGTGAGAAAAGCCAAAAGAAAAAGAAAGAGAAAAGGAGGGGAGTGAAACACTTGAAGACATTTAATTTTTTTTTTGCAATTCACTTGTGATTGTATTTCATTTTAGTTCTATTTGTTCTAAGTTTTTAATTATTGTAATTTGGCCTACTTAAGTGTTATGGGGGAGCCTTAGGTGTTTTCTCATCTCTTAATTAAAACCTTAATCAAATAGTATAGTGTTTTAAGACGATGAGTGTGTCTTGTACCAACAAGCCTCACCTTAGGGCCACTGAGTATAGAAGTTTAATTCCATGCTTTGCTTACTTCTTTTTTTGTCACTTTGTAGGTTAGTATGTTTCATCTTAGTCTTTATTTAACTCCATCTAAGAAGTCGTGTGCAAAAAACATTGAGTTCCTTCGACTACGAAAGACTTAGTACTTAAGCAATCCAAGTGATTCACCTCTTTCCTAGAAGAGAACTCAATAGGCTTGCTATCTACTTCCTCTTTTGAATTTCTTTTAAAGACCAAAGTTTTTAATTTTAGAAAATCAAAAAAAGAATAAAGATTTCTAGGAATCCTTCTTACCCAAGGTGGTAGTCATTCCAGTAAAGGAGAAAAGATTTTAAACCAAATTGTACAAGTCACTAAAACTTTGTAGGAAGCAAAGAGCTATTTTAAAAGAAAAAGAGAAAATTGAAAGAGAAGCCCATCTTGCTATCTGTGAGGAGGAGCTAAAAATTATAAAACAAAAATGAAGAGAGATTACAAGAAAGAATGAAGAGTAGAAGCCACTATAGAAGCTCCAAGACTCCCACACTTGTCACACACTATGAGGAGGATAGTAGACTAGTGGATAACTTTTGTCAACCTCCTCCTCCACGACCTAGAAGAAATAGAAGAGAACATGTCCCTAGGGAACCAAGAGAACATGGAGTAGACCTCCCTCACTTCTATTGGACAGAAAGATGTACAAACATACCTTGACAAGGAGACGAAGGTGGAACAACTTTTTTCTTGCAACCAAGTAAGTGAGGAAAGGAAGGTACCTCTAGCTACCCTCAGTTTCCAAGGAAATTTTATGTACTGGTGGACAACCCTAGAAAGGGATAAGACAATAAACAATGCTCCTCAAGTCTAATATTGGAATGACCTTAATAGTGCCCCTAGAATGAGGCATGTTCTCTCCTACTACCATAAAGAGCTTGTGGATAAGCTCCAAATACTCCATCAAAATAACTTGAGAGTAGAAGATAAAGGTGAGGATACCTACTATTTTGATGGAAACCTTCTTATGATTAAAAAGATTCTCAGTAATCAACTTAGTCTACAACAAATGTCATAAAGAGAGAACATCTTTCATACAAGATGTAAAGTTTAAGAAAACACGTTGATGGGTAATTATTTTCCCATTATTCCATTGACTCTTTGTGTTCTTCTTGATGGATGTTTGGTGCTTAATTGTCTATCTTTAGTGTTTTTTTATCAATTAGGCTTCATTGGGCCACTATTCCGAATTTTGATTAACTTGGCGTTAATTGGTCCAACTTTTGTTTCTAATTATTTTTAGGTATTTTGTGAAGCAATTTTGGATCTTGGATGCTAATCATAAGGTGAAGACAGAGTTTCAACATCATTTCCACATCATTTTCACGTCAACACCATTTCAATTAGCCTGTCCACATCATTGGGCCAACATTTTCATCCCATAGTAGCATTTTTGTAATTTTGCAACCCATAATGGCATTTTTGTAAATATATGGATCTGTGGTGATGTGACCACGAGTTAGAGGAGGGTTTGGGGTTCTTGGACATCCATCTTCTTCCCCTATTCTATTTTAGGAGAGCATCCACTTGGGGGTTTTCGTTTTCCTCTCATTTTTCACACGTTTTGGAGCGTTTTTGACCATTTTGCGCACTTTTTCAATCCGTTTTCTTCAATGTATTTTCGTTTACCTTTGCTTTGTAATTTCAATTCCATGGTTTTCTGATCTAGTGTATTGACTACTTAAAGGAGATGCAATTATGCTTTGAGGTTTTGTTTTGCATTTGTTGTTTTTGCTCTCTTCATCTTTATTCTGTTATGAATGGATAATCTTACTCTGTTAATGCTTAATTTACAAATTGGGTAATGTGTTCTTGGTTGAGTTCGTTCATGCTTAATGAGTTAGCTTGGTTGTCACAGATAAATAGATGTATGCATTGCTTAATTGCATATTGAAACACGTTTTTGACATTCGCTTAGTAGGTTTTGAAAAAGTGGATTGAGTGAGACTAGAACCCTAATTTCGTGACACATGATAAGTGAAATTGCATTCAATTTCAAAGAAGTCAATGTTATTTTTAATCTATTTTATTAAAATTTTCATAACCGTTTTTCATAATTCTAGAAGAGGGCGTAGACTAACAAGAGCCCAATAAGCTTAATGGGCTTCACATTCTATTCTCTTGCACTAAAGAAGATATCAAAATATGATGGGGTTCATGTAAAATCAATAGTATAGTCTTTTCTTTGAGGCCAAATATTAGGCCTTACTTTACAAAATAATTGGCCAAAGGACATTGTTTCTAGCTTCCAAATTGGGCCAATTCAAGCTCACTTTGTAAGCTTGGCTGAGAAGCTTCTTAGAGCATCTTTTCTCATTTTGCACATGGTGGAAAGCATGGAAGGCATGACTTGCCACTATGCACATGATCCATGACTCACGGATCTAGGAGGCTTGCGTCTTGCCCAAGCCATGCGTTTGTATTTCATTTCCACACCCATTTGCATTGAATTTGAGAGCCTCCTAAGCTTGTGTAAAGTTTACTTTTATTTTTAATGTTAAATGCCTTGATGTTGAGAGCACTCCATACAATTGCCTTATTGAGAGTCATGCTAGCTAGGAATCTCCTTAGATCTCCTCTAATCTCCTTCCTAAAGGATAGCTTTTATTTCCTATAACTTCATCCCCACCAAACCATTCCATTGCTCAAAGGCCTTCAACCTTGCTTCCACTCCAAGTTTTGTTGCACTTAGGAAGCTCCTCCTCTCCCAGTCCGTTTAAGGAGCTCCACCACACAACATAAATATGCATTCCTAGTCTCATAACCTATTTGAGACTAGCACATCAAATCACATTGCACACATACTCGACCATGGCCTTAAGGATGTCATATGTTTCCATGAACCTTCCCGCTCATGGTCCAACCTCTACGAACCTTCCCATTCGTAGTCCAACCTCTACGAACCTCCTCGCTCGTAGTCCAACACGCATGAACACATCCAATTACGAACCTCCTTTCTCGTAAAACCCTTAAGTGTAAGCACGAAACATACATACCTCCCCGCTCATATCCCCACACTAAAGTATCACCAATATGAACCTCATCGTCCGTATTAATCACGCGTTCAAACTGAATTACGAACCTCCCCGTTCGTAATACATGCAAGCATATCCAAGACCCAAGGCCATCATCAAAAGGCATTCAAAACATTTAAAATCTGCAACCAGCCCCTAGAGCATTGCCTAGCGCAGCCTAAATGCCACTACGTGATGTCGTGTTATAGACTACCTAGCAGTTCCATAGTGTCGTTGGGCGCCACACCCTCCAAGGATCTCCCTAGTTCACCTATCGTCTAGCAGTCTAATTTGTACCACTAGGCGCTGCACTAGTAGTGTGAAAACTTCTGGTTTTTTCACCCCTAACGCAGGTTTTAACACACCAATCACTCCAGACACACATCCAGAATACCAAATGCATGTTTACATAATTCCACATGCCTTCACTAGACTCTCTCTTCATTCATTTTTCACCCTTAAAAGTAATTAAATAAATAAATAAAACAAAAATTAAAAGGGTTAATGGTCATTCAAGTGCCATTACTTTGAGTTCTTGCACCATAATTGCCTAACCTCTACCTCTCTGACTTTTCTGAAGGTTGCTAGGGTTTCTATAGAGCTGTCAAAACGTATAATCCGACTCGATCCGGCTCGACCCACCACGGGTTGATCTCTTAGTGAGCCAACCCAACCCGACTCACTTATTAACGAGCCAAAAAAAATCAAATTCGGCCCAGCCCAATGACATTCCCTTCAACCTGACTTATTTATTGCATTTTAATTTGTCAAGAACTATGAAAAGGATAGGAAGAGACATGTTGTCAACACCATATGTTGCCTTGCTCAACAAAGTATTATGTGTGTATGTCAAAATGTTCAAAATCAAAGGAACAAATTTAGTAATAAAAGATAATTCCTACCTAGAACATCTTATACTTTCTATAAGTGATATTAAGCAAGTGAGGTTGAAGCTACCCATACAATTGACAATTGTTGAACCACTAAATCTAGAGAAAATCATGTTTCATAAAATGGGAAACTTAAACTCCTGTTCATATTGTTGATTATGAATGTTTTGAAATTATCAAAGAACACGTGAGGAACATTTAATAAAAATATCAGTATAACATTTATATACAAATTAAATTAGGTCTCAATTTGGAGAAGAACATAATTGCTCCATTTTTAAAAAATTGGACTAAATTAAACAAAAATAACAAATATAGGAATAAAATTGAATGTAAAACATTGATCTTAACATGTGGTATTGACCTTGACATGTGTAACGATGATAACTTAACATGTGGACATTTTTTTAAAATCAAATAAAATTCAAAAAATTACCAAAAACCCTACGAATTGACACATGACAAACATTGTTCACTATCCGTTAATTATTTGAACAATATTAACAAAAGGGACCAAATTGAACAAAATTGACAAAAATTGAAACCAAATTGAAGAATAAAATATATGAGAAATAAATTGAATAAACTCAAAGAAAGACAATAATATTATAGCCATTGAAAAATTCAACTATTTATATTTGTTATTGTTTCTTTTTTATCATTTATTGTTTTCAAACCCTACTTCTTTACTATTTATATTTCTAGCATTTTACTGCATATCTTAATAAGTACTATTTTAAGTGAAATCATAAATTAAATTCATGTTAAGATGATTAAGGTTAGTTTAACCTTATTATACATTTACTTGTTCACTCTTTATGTAGTAGTGTTGATTTTTTTTTTCCTTCTCATATGGTTTGGTTATAGTAATTGAGAGATTGTGATTGTATATATATGACATTGGTCTTATACATATAAGGTATTTGACACCACTTCTAACAAAAAACGTTAAGACAATGAAGTTATTAGTTTTTCATCTTATATAATGTTTAACTTTGTCTTTCTTATCTAATGTGAAACTTTGACTCACACTTAGATAAGTAATACATTAAAGAAATTACATTTATTTAATTGCATATGCGATAACAATCATTGATATACATCATTACTATTGTTGGTAATGTATATATCCTTACTGTTGTTGTTAATATATATCGTTACTTGACATGTTTGAGAGCATATGTGTAAAAAGTCTAATTGTTAAGTTTTAAAATTAACAAAGATGTTGACGGTGGATTTGTGGATGACACTTATTTTAAGAAAGTTGTTGAAAGTTTGTTGTACCTTATAATTATAAGACTTAATATAGTGTTTAGTGTGAATATACATTAGAAATAACTCAATTGTGTTTACAAGCTCTAAAAAGAATATTAGCGTACTTTCTTAAAGGAACTAACAACTTAAGATCTTTTATAACAAAGGAAGATAAAAAAAACTTGTTTTCTTCTATAAATTTTTGATTATGCAGGGGTGAAGAATATTACATTTACTTATGTTTTCTCATTGAACTCGGGAGTAGTGTCACAGGTGTCTAAAAAACAACCAATTGTTGTTCTTTCAACTATTAAAACAAAGTTTATTGATTTTATTTGTGCTTGTTGTGAGAAAAGTTTTAATAAACTTAAGTCATATTCAATATAACATGATCATCATGTGATAATAAGTCAACCAAATCTAGCCATACACCTAAGAATCAAATATGTTAGAGTGCGCTCTATTTTTTAACAGACTTTCAAAGATAGTTAATTTAGTGCATTGTAGAACACATGCATGATTAAACTATAGATTTGATTATTAAAGTCATTTCAATTTCAATGAAGTAAATTAAGTGTATATTGTAGTTATTACAATAGAAAGAATAAATTGTTGTTATTATTATTAGAAGATGAAAAGTTTCTTTTTTATGTTACAAATGGATAGAATAAATTGTTATCAATATTGTTATAGATATGAAGATGAAATGATATATGTTGTTCCATATTTGAAGGCTATACACCAGTCGTATTGATCCAGTAAAATTATCAATCAATTTGTTAGTTACCTAGATTATTTCTTTAGTTTTCTTTCAATAGCTGTGTAACGCTCCAAAATCATATTTAATTTTAGGACAAGAATTTACAATCTTACAGAAAAACAAGAAATCAAGTTAAAAGTATCACAACCACATGATTCATATTATTTATATTCAATAATTTTCTATACACCTTATTTATCTTTGACATTTAATAATATAATAGTCAAATGTTAAAATAGTATAAAAAAAATGTATAATAATGTAATAAAATAACTTTTATTATTGTAAAAATATAATATAATAAAAAAAAATTAAGATAACTCAGGTCTTAATTATTTTTTAACAATTTCAAGACTCGATTAATTAAATAAAGAAGGATTAATTTATTTATTTATTTTATCAACCATAATTTATATAGAAGTTTGTTTGGAATAATCCAAGTATGAGTCTAAGTCTCATCTAGTAGAAAAGACAAAATTAAACACCATAAAAGAATAAAAATCCATAACCTCATCACCTTAAGGTTTTGAGTTAAAAGTGGTGTCAAATATTTTATGTGTAAAATCAATATATATATATATATATATATATATATATATATATATATATATATATATAAACAAACTCTTTTTATATTTATTATATATATAAAAAAAAATATATAAAAATGAT
>Ga0099822_1001387_pt1 | contig 28016 bp, 26 predicted proteins | sample CowpeawhiteBW_FD_76839 | JGI IMG/M metagenome (GOLD analysis project Ga0099822, IMG submission 76839) | Root nodule microbial communities of legume samples collected from California USA - Cow pea white BW | ecosystem: Host-associated > Plants > Roots > Nodule | place: USA: California | collected... | reverse complement strand
TCCGTATTCGTTGTGAGACGACTCAGGGTTATCTTAACCCTAACTATTTTGTTCACTACTAACTAGCAATACTGAAGTTGCTAAAGTAGTGGTAATTTGATCGCCTAACGACAGCGATATCAGAATTGCTATGAAGAAGGGACATCTAATGATTTACTCCGACGAATTAGAAGTGCTTGGGGTAGTGTGGTGCGTGCAGAAAAAGACTCTAGGCCATGGGTAGTAAATGAGAAGAGGTCTTATCAGCAATGGGTAATGGATAGGGTTAAAGTGGTGAAGCTACCGTTCAAACTTATTGCCTTCATGCTAGAACAATAAGATGTGGAGAGTGAGGAAGTAAAAACCCTTCAGGAAGAAATAGAAAAGATGAAGCAAAAAAATGTTAAGCTTGTTAATGATCTTCAAAACGCTCATCATGAATATATACATCTCAAACATGACAATGAAGCCAGGATCAGAACTTGTGATGTATTAATAAAGAAGCAGAGAGAGGAAAGAAACATCACTTCAGAGTACAACAGGATCTCGAGGCAGCTAACAAAGAGCTAGCTTTGAGAGGCAAAGAGAAGAAAGTGGTGGCATTGTCTAAACGTGAGAAAATTGCATTATGTGAAAAATTGGCAAGAGACAAAAGGGAGGCATTAAACAAGCTGCATAATGAACAAGTTAGGATTAAGGAGATGGAGCAACAAACAGAAAAAATGACAGCAGCTTATGAGGCAAAGTTGGAAGAAGAGCGTTGATATAGAGCAGAGTTAGAAAAGGACATACAATACAAGAACAAAGAGTTTGAGAGACATATGAAGGATACAATATCAACCTATGAAGCAAAAGTGGCTGAAGAGAGTTGGTACCGGGCAGAGTCGGAGGAGGAAAATTAGAGATTGATAACTGAATGTGCTGAGTTAAAGGGAGCTGCAAAGTATTGGAGAAGATGTTTTTCAAAGTTAGCAGCTATAGCTAACGGAGCAATTGAAGATGTACCCAGGATGTTAACTGATGTTGAGATTACAATGCCTATATTCAATCCACCAAAAGCAATTGAAGATTTCCTCGGTTATTGCAGAAAGATAGTAAGGGAAATGAAGAATATAGTGGCTAGAGCTCGAAGTTGATGTTTATGCTTTCTTTCTTTTTCTTGTTGTTATGAACTTCTGAACATTGTGGATTTTCTGATGAATTGACTACTTCATTCCGTGTTAATTTCCATTATTACTCGCAATGTTATTCGCACAGCTTTATAGTTTCTAGCTATAATGTTTGCATTTGCATTTGTCTTTTTTTTTTCCTTTTTCGCACTTCTTATTTCATTTGAATTAAACAAAAGAGTGACAGTAAGTGAATACGACAAAATTTCCGAGACACCCTTATAGAACTCGGGCAAATTCCAAAACAATGGAGGATTGGGAAAATGCGCACGAGGAAGTGAAGGAAGAAATTAGCCAAGTGAAGAGTGAAATCAGCCAAATGAAATATCAAATGGGTTAAATTTTGGAGGCATTGAGGGCTATGAAGAGTTCAGGAGAAAGGTCGGCAGTTGACAATGGTACTTCCTACCCTCCAGGCTTTCATCCTCATGTATCAAGTGGACCTCTGGTTTATCCACCACATCATCAAGTGAGTCAAGGGACATCATCTCAAGCTTCTCCACCTTATGGCTTACCCCCGGGTTACACACCTCCAATGACAAAGTATGTAGAGCAAGTAAAGAATCCATTTTTTGGTGGTAATACAAGTATACATGTTTCTTTACCTAATGAGTAGTTCCAAGTGTCAACTAGGATGCTTGATTTTAGGAACCAAGTACGCCCAGGAGAAAGTGTGGTTGGAATCACAACCTATACAAATCCTAATGTTTTGATTCCACCACATGTTTGGACTGTAGGTGTGGGGTTACAAGAAAAGACACTAGCTCAGGTGATTTCATCGATTGAGAATAACAAGGGAAAGTTAGAGATATTGAAGGAGAGACTACAGGCTATTGAAGGGAATAAAAGTTATGGATTCAGTGATGCTGTAGGCTTATTTATGGTCCCTGACGTGGTGATACCCTCTAAGTTCAAAGTGCCTGAGTTTGAGAAATATAGGGGGACTACGTGCCCAAAGAGCCATATAACAATGTACTGTCGAAAGATGGTTGGCCATACTCATGATGAGAAATTGTTTATCTACTTTTTCCAAGATAGCCTAGTTGGGGCAGCGCTGAATTAGTACATGCATCTTGAGCTAACTCATATTCATTCTTGGGTGGATCTAGTTGATGCTTTCATAAAGCAATATAAATTTAATATGGATACAGCACCAGACATAATACAATTGCAAAATATGACAATGAAGAAAAATGAAACTTTCAAAGAGTATGCCCAACGTTGGAGAGAGATAGTTGCCTAGGTTGAGCCACCACTATACGATAAGGAGATGGTTACAATGTTTGTGAATACACTATAGCCTCCATTTTATGAGCATATGATTGGGAATTGGAATATATCTTCTAATTTTGCGAACATCATCATCATTGGTGAAAGGATTGATATTGGGATAAAAAATGGTAAAATTGCATATGGCCCGCCCGCGGCTGCAAATACCAAAAAACCAGGTTTCAATCAAAGTAATAAAAAAGAAGTTGAAGTTCATGTCGCATGCGCATGGGATAACCGTACACCTGTTATTTACCAAATACAGTCTGTTTCAAACAATCAGTTGCAACCTCAGAAAGCGACTGCTAGTGATAGTGAGAACCATGGCCAAAGTACCAATACTAGAAGGGAGAGGAAGTTTATTCATTTTATTCTCATTCCTATGACATACTTAAAGTTGTTACCGATGCTTCTTCGTAAATCTTTTGTTGCAATTTGCCCAATGAAGCCACAACAACCTTCTTTCTCCAAGAGTTATGATCCAAATGCTACATGTGACTACCATGGAGGGGCAAAGGGGCATTTGACAGAATGGTGTTTTCCTCTCAAATATAACGTACAATCTTTAATTGATTCAGGGTGGTTGACATTCAAAGAAGATAAACCTAGTATTGAAAATAACCCTTTATCGGGACATGAGAAGACTTCAACAAATGCTATTGAGGTAAGGGAGCAAAGGTTAGTAAGAAAAGTGAGTGAAATTCGGAGCTCTATGAAATTCATCCTTAAAGCACTATTGGAGAATGGGCTTGTAAAAGGTGAATATGATCTGAGTAATGCATGTGTATTCCATCCGGGTGTCGAACATTCTAATAATGATTGTGTGGAGTTCAAGCTAGAATTGCAAAATGTAGTTGATAAGCATTTCCTGCAAGCTTTTCATGGAATGAAGGATGGGGAGGTATTGGCACAAACTGATGAACAGTGCAATTTAACCACGCCAGAACCTTTAGTGATTCATTTAACTAGACTTGCACCTTCTCTCATGGAACAAGGAAGGCAACCCATTGTGATAAAAACGTCCTCCTCTTTTCCTTATGAAAGTGACAGAGCGGTTCCATGGAAATATGGAGTACATGAACTTGGTGAGGGACAACAAGTTAAAAACACTTTTGTGCATGAAGGTCCAATTGTTGAAAATATATCAGGTCTTGGTGGGATAACAAGGAGTGATTGTTTCTTTACACCACCAGATCTAAGGAAGGAAGGATGCCAAAGAAGTGAAGTAAATGATTGAATTGAAAAGTAAAAGAGATAAAAGGAGGAAAAATGATACAAGATGAGGAAGAATGCAGAAAGGATAAACAAAAAGAAATATCAGATGAAGAGGCCTGTGAATTCTTGAAATTCATCTAACAAAGCAAATACAACTTGGTGGAACAGTTGAGTCATATGCCAGCTCGTATTTCGCTTCTGGAATTGCTCATGCATTTGACAACTCACCGAAAGTTGCTAATGAAAATACTGAGTGGGGCTCATGTTGAGCAAAATATTTCGTTGGATAAATTTGAAGGGATTGTTAATAATATTACCATTAATGATTTCCTTACTTTTTCGGATGATGAGATACCCGTTGAAGGAATTGAACACAATAAGGCTCTTCATGTATCTGTTAAATGTCTCGACCATGTTATAGCTCGTGTGTTGATTGATAATGGTTCTTCCTTAAATGTGATGCCTAAGGTGACGCTGGAGAAGTTATCACATGATAAATTCCCTATGAAGTCAAGTACTATGATTGTGAGAGCTTTTGATGGTAGCAAAAGAGAAGTGATGGGAGAAGTAGAGTTGCCAGTTCAAGTTGGTCCGTGTGTATTTCAAATAACTTTTCAAGTAATGGACATCTTACTGGCGTACAGTTGTTTACTTGGTAGACCTTGGATTCATTCTGCAGGGGTGGTGCCTTCCACTTTGCATCAAAAGTTGAAGTATGTAATGGGGGATAATATGGTAACAATTTTAGGAGAGGGAGATTTTCTGGTGAGTGGTCCTTCATCTGCTCGATATATTGAAACAATAGAGGAAGCTCTTGAGACGACTTTTCAAGCTTTGGAAATTATGGGGAATACATATATTGAACCATTTCAGATAAAGCCATATTTGTCATGTGCCTCTCTGATGATGGCAAGGGTTATATTGAGAGAAGGTTATGAATATGGAAAAGGCCTAGGCAAAGTCGGAAAGGGACCAATATTTCCACTAAAAATTGTTGAGAACAAGAATAGATACGACCTGGGGTACAAGCCTACTAAGGAGGACAAAAGAAGACTAATGGAGGAAAAGAAAGAACGAAGCTTAGCTCGCTTGTAGGGTCAGAAGCCGAGGGTAGGAAAGATCTTTATCTGTGACTTAAAGAAGAGCTTTCGGAGTACTGGATGGATCAATACTAGTTACGTGGCAGCCGTTGAAGATGAATCTGGGGAAGGAAGTTCCAGTTTGGTACAACCCTGTCCTCCTGACATGTAGATCGATAATTGGAAAACCGTGAATTTACCCGTGGTGTTTAAGTTCAATCAAATGTAATGCTTGTTTTTCTTTATGCCTAGTTGTTCTTTTTTGTTTTTCTCCAAAACATTCTAGGATGTCTTTATGGACTGATTTTATCTTTCGTTTTCAGTTTAATGTGATGTTTAGTTATGTTTGCTTTCACTACATACTTTGTTTGTCTATTTATTTTCTTTTATAAATCCAAATAATGTAGATATGACAATGAATGTTTTGAAAATAATGATGTCAATATTCCTAATTTTAAGCACCTTATTGATAATATGGATGATAATCATAAAGACGGTTGGGAACCTTTTTCTGAGTTGTTAAGGTTAGTGAAACAAGAAGACCGAGAAATAAAACCCTATCAAGAAATCATTGAAATACTTAATCTAGGGGATGAAGATGGGAGAAAAGAGGTTAAAATTGGTAACAACAAGAGTAAAGAGGTACGAGGAAATTTGTGTGATTTGTTGAAAGAGTTCAGAGATGTGTTTGCTTGGTCATACCAGGATATGCTTGGGTTGGATACTGATATAGTGCAACATAAACTGCCATTTAAAGAAGAATGTCCCCCGGTTAAACAAAAATTAAGATGAATGAAACCTGAAATGTCATTAAAGATTAAAGAAGAAGTGAAGAAGCAATTTGATGCAGGGTTTTTAGCGGTAGAAAAATATCATCAATGAGTGACTAACATTGTCCCTGTGCCGAAAAAGGATCGTAAAGTTCAAATGTGTGTTGATTATACGGATTTGAATCGAGCTAGCCCTAAGGATAATTTCTCACTACCACATATTGAAACCTTAGTGGATAACACTGCTAGATTTTCATTGTTCTCTTTCATGGATGGATTCTCCGGGTATAATCAGATTAAGATGACACCGGAAGATATGGAGAAAACCACATTTATTACGCTTTGGGGAACATTTTGTTACAAAGTAATGCCATTTGGACTTAAAAATGTTGGGGCAACTTATGAAAGAGCGATGGTAACTCTTTTTCATGATATGATGCATAGAGAAATAGAGGTTTATGTGGATGATATGATTGCTAAATTTGAATCGAAAAATGATCACATCATTAATTTAAGAAAATTGTTTAAAAGGTTAAGAAAGTTTAAACTCAGATTGAATCCGGCTAAATGTACCTTTGGTGTAAAGTCTGGAAAGTTGTTGGGTTTTATTGCTAGTGAAAAAGGTATTGAAGTTGACCCAAATAAGGTGCGATAAATAATGGAAATGTCAACTCTCAATACTAAAAAAGAGGTGCGAGGGTTTTTAGGCAAACTGAACTACATTGCTAGATTCATCTCCCAATTAACTTCCACATGTGAGCCAATATTTAGATTTTGCATAAAAATCAAGTTATGGAATGAAATGAAGATTGCCAAGCAGCCTTTGATAGAATCAAACAATATTTGCAGGATCCTCTTGTACTACGTCCACCGGTATCGGGGAGGCCCCTCCTTTTATATTTAACTGTGTTGGATGAATCGATGGGTTATGTTTTAGGGCAACATGATGAGACAAGGAAGAAAGAGCATGCCATTTATTATTTGAGTAAAAGATTTACAGGTTGTGAACAAAGATATTCTATGTTGGAACGAACTTGTTGTGCATTAACATGGGCAACACATCGTTTACGTCAGTATATGTTGAGTCACACTACTTGGTTGATATCCAAGATGGACACAATTAAGTATATTTTTGAAAAGCCTGCTCTCGCTAGTAGATTGGCTCGGTGGCAAATGTTGCTATCAGAATATGATATAGTCTACGTGACTCAAAAAGCTGTAAAGGGAAGCGCTTTAGCAAAATATTTGGCTCAACAACCCATTGAAAATTATCAATCTATGCAACCTAAATTGCCAGACGAGGACATTCTTGTCCTATTTGGTGAAAAGCAGGGTGGCCATCATGAAAAGGCTTGGATATTATTGTTTGATGGAGCATTTAATGCGCTTGGACATGGAATAGGGGCAGTGCTCATCTCGCCAAAGAATCATTACATTCTGATGACAACAAGGTTGTGCTTTAGTTGTACCAACAATGTTGCAGAATATGAAGCATGTGCCATGGGTATTTTAGCAGCTATGGAGTCGAAGGTGAAGGTGTTGAAGGTGTATGGTGACTCGGCATTGGTGGTTCATCAGTTAAAAGGGGAATGGGAGACTAGAGACCAAAAGTTAATCCCTTTATCAAACATACATTAAATGATTGATGAAGCATTTCGATTTCATTGAGTTCTATCACATTCCACGAGAGGATAACCAATTAGCAGGTGCTTTGGCCACCTTGTCGTCAATGTTTGAAATTAGTCAAGATGAGAAAATGTCGATGACCAAAATGAGGAGTTATGAACAACCAACGTACTGCTATTTAGTAGAGGAAGAATTAGATGGTAAGCCTTGGTATTTTGATATAAATCGTTATCTTAAGACCCGAGAATATCCTGAAACAGCTTCTGAGAATGATAAAAGAACCATGAGAAGGTTAGCTTCAAGTTTTATTCTAAATGGGGATGTCTTGTATAAAAGAAATCATGACATGGTACTCCTCAAATGTGTCGATACAAGAGAAGCAAGGTTGATATTGAAAGAAATTCATGAAGGAGCTTTCGGTACACACATGAATGGACACTCTATGGCTAAATAGATTTTGAGAGATAGTTATTTTTGTTTGACTATAGAGAATGACTGTTACATGCATGTGAAAAGATGTGAAAAATGTCATACCTATGCAGATAACATTAATATAACTCCTACAACCTTAAATGTTCTATCTGCAACATGGCCATTTGCGATGTGGGGAATAGATGTTATTGGAGCCATAAAATCAAAAGCGTCAAATGGACATCGTTTCATTCTGGATGCAATTGACTATTTCACCAAATGGGTGGAAGCAACTTCTTACGCCAATGTGACCAAAAAAGTGATAGTAAAGTTTATAAACAAGGAGTTGATATGTCGATATGGGCTGCCTAATAAAATTATCACTGATAATGCAACTAATCTGAATAATCAAATGATGAAAGAGCTATGTGAAGAATTCAAAATTCAACATCACAATTCTTCTCCTTATCGCCCGAAAATGAAAGGGGCCGTTGAAGCTGCTAATAAGAATATAAAGAAGATTTTGCAGAAAATGGTGATTACATATAAAGCTGCTAATTAGATGCTGCGTTTTTTATATGGCTTTAGGGTTTTTAATCTTTTTCTTCACGCACCACCACAGTTCATTCGCGCACCACCCCTGTTCTTTTATTAAGGTTAGCAGTAGGGATGGCAACGGGTCGGGTCAGACACGGATAGTGCCTACCCGCAACCTGACCCACAAAAAAAACCTGTCCGCTACCCGCTCGTTTACCCACCGGATATCTGCTTAAAAAATATCCGCAGATATTTTTAAAACCCGCGGGTACCCATGGATACCCGATACCCGATACCCGATACCGCAAATATTTAAAAAAATTAAATAAATATATATATATTATAAATTTTTTAATATAAAATTATAAAAATAAAATATAGATTAAATTAAATTATAATTAATTTTAACATAATAAAATATACTATTAATTTTAATTTTAATTAAATTTAACTTAATAAAATATAAATTTAATTTTAATTTTAATTTTTTGTGAGTAACGGGTACCCGCGGGTATAGATATTATGATACCTGTACCCGACCCATATATAAGCGGGTATTAAAATACCCGCTACTTGCTACTCGCAGGTAATAAATACCTGCGGGTAGTAAGTATCCGCCACGGATTTTATATATGGATATCTGCGGGTGCGAGTATTTTTGCCATTCCTAGTTAGCAAGTTTAAGTTTTGCTTCACGCACCACCACAATTCATTCGCAAACCACCCCTATTTTTTATTAGGGTAGCAAATTCTTTTTCTTCACGCACCACCACAATTCATTCGCTTACCACCCTTGTTTTTTATTAAGGTAGCATATTCTTTTTCTTCACGCACCACCACAATTCATTCACATACCACCCTTGTTTTTTTTACTAGGGTAGCTGATTCTTTTTCTTCACACACCTCCATATTTCAGTTTGTGCATTGCTACTTTTAATTTGGATTCTGTTTATTTATTTACTTTATGCACTCCCCAATGTAATAATCCCACACCCCTTACATTAAGTTTTAGCTTACTTTATGCACACACCTCACTCCTTTAATTTATTGTCAGGCTAGGATGCATTTACTTTAATGCACCCCGCATTTTACTTTATGCACATCACATTTTACTTTATGCACCCCCACATTTACTTTATGCACCCTGCGTTTCTCTTTATGCACCACGTTTTCGTGTATCTTTTTTTTTTCTCATTTATCTTTTTTTAATTAAATCTCACATTTCACTCATATCATTTTCAAAAATAATAAATGTATTTTAAAATTGAAATAGGAATTAAAGTAATTTTATTAATATGATACAAATAAGGATAAATAAAATTTAAAGTTGTTTTCTTTATTTTATCTTTTAGTGTCTAGTTGACCGCTCGTGTCACACGACACTATTTTTTTCAATAAATAAATTATTAAAAAAATGTATTTGGTGTCTAATCGGCCGCTCGCGTCGCATGACACTTTCTTTTAAAATGCAACAAATTATTAGAAATTGTTTTTGGTATCTAATTGATCGCTCGCCTCACACAACACTCTTTTTCGATAAATAAGTTATAAAAAATGTGTTTTGTGTCTAATCGGCTGCTCGCGTCGCACGGCACTCCCTTTCAAATATGTCAAAGGACAACTTTCAAAAATTAAATCATTTAATCAAACAAATTTATAAAGAACTACGTAGTCCTGATTTCTCATTTTTAATGAGAATACATAGGACCAAGGTTTTAACCCTTGTCAGGTCCCTTTCACTCAAAACATATTTTGTTCAATTTATTTCTTACTTTTAGGGAAAATAAATATTTAAAATAAACACATCTCTTTTGCAAATTTAGTTAAAGGTATTGCCTTTGGACAAACGTTGTAGGATGCTAATACCTTCCCTACACGTAACCGACTCCCGGACCCTAAATTTGGTTTTCACAGACTTTATATTATTTTTATGGTTTTTTCATAGTTTTTCAGAATAAACTATGGTGACGACTTCTAATCTCTTTTTCCAAACCAATTTATTTTTAGTTTGTCGTCCCGTCGGTTGTGACACCTACTTCTGCCTCACTCCCCACTCTAGCCTCACCCATCAATTCTGCCTCACCAACCACATCAACCTCACCCCCTATAGGTGCCTCATGAACCAAATCATCTTCACCCCCCACTTATGCTTGACCCACTTCTTCATCCATTCCAGCACCAACAATAAAATGCACCACTTCGGACTGACAAGGAACATGTTGAACAAATATATCAACCTCTTCGTTCCTATCCTCTGCATACTTAGCCAACACTAATGCCTCCTTATCATCACTCAACAATCTTAGATTGTTTAACAACTTCTGTTTTGAACCTTTCCACCAAAGTTTCACATCTCTAATGTATTTAAAATCCTTCACGATGCCTAATGCTTCAAAGAATGACAAAAAATTTGGATCGATCCCTTTAAGAACGCGGATTTCACCCCAACGTATTTCAATCCCCTATTCCTTTCAAACCTACCCATATGATGAAACGCGACCGCAAACCCCATTTCCAGCCCTACGTTTCAAATAAAAACACAAACCAGAAAAATACAACCATAATCAGACTTTAAAAACAACCAAACCAGAGCAAAACGGACATTCAATGAAAGAAAAATTTTAAAAAATACAACTAACCTCACTTCATAAATGGTGATTTCGTTCATCAAATCAAACCACTGACCACCCACTTCTTCTTCGCTCTGTGAATGAAGTTTCTACCTTTGGATTACAAATTGAAATCACTACTTCCATCTTTGTTCACCAACACAAGTTTAATCGATAGGGTTCTCAACAAAACCCCTTTCTAATTTTAACAGAACACTGCATCTAATGGTTACATGATACATTCTTTAATTACCACGTGCCCTAAAACCATTATTAATGTATAAGTAAAACGTGCAAAATAGTGTCATAAAAAAAACCTTTAAACGGGATTTTGACGTGACCATCCATTAGCTATGTGTCAATTAATACTAACAAAGTTTAAAATTGGGGACAAATTTCATGCAATTCAAAACGTGAGGGACTAGATCAACCTTAAGATGAAGGACTAAAACCAAAATCCACCGTTGAGGGACGAAAAACATAATTAACCATTTTTTAATATAATTATTTAAATATCAATTAGTATATTATTTATATTTATATATTATTTAAATGTCAATATAATTTTTTTAAATATCTATTAATATATTATATATACTTATATATTATGTAAATATAATTATTTAATTTTTTATATTGACATAATTATTTAATATTAATTAATATATTATTTATATTTATATATTTATTTTAAAGTTTTGATTAATATGGTTATTGTTATTTTAAAATTTTGATTAATATTGTTATTTAAATATAGTTATCTAAATTTTATTATTAATATAGTTATTTAGACATGGAATTTTTTTTTTTATAATTCTGGTAAATTTTTTTGAGTTTTTTTCCCTTTTCCGTTATAATTTAGAAACATTTTCGTCTCATTTAGAAAAAAAGAATCATCATCTATAATCATGCATCAATACATACATAGCTTAATGTATAAAATATATGTATAATGTATTTTAGCAACAATATGTATAAAATATATAATGAATATGAAACAATAACTTACGTATCTGTGTATATAAAACTTAATGAAATAATGCAAGTGAAAGAAAAACAGAACAAAATCTCGATAAACCTTAATGTAGTGATGCAACCGAAAAAATCAAGTGTTCAATGTTCGAAACACATTTGAGAAAGGAAAATGTCGTTGAGCAGTAATTATCTTAATTACTTTTACCTATTTAAGTCAAAAGGTCGAAATGATCAACACACTCAATGCTTGGGGGTGTAGGAAAAATCTTTGGAGGTGCAGGGAGAAGACCGCAGCAAGAAAAAAGAGGTGCAGGAAGATGCAGTCTAAACAGAAGGAGCGTGCAAAAAGCAATAATGGACCTTCCTGTCAGGCCAACCCAAAATTGATATTTTTTTGCTCCCTACTCAGACACAGCAAAGCTCAAGGTTCATTCTGTTTTCCATTTATCTGGCAGTCGCTCTCCCTCCCTATGCCGTGCCTTGCTTCTGCTTCAATGCAATAGAACCAAAGTTCTGAAATGGCGTGCTGTTACAAGTACCACTATCTGTTTCTTCACTCTCATTCCCTGTGGAGAAAGCTTCCACTCCCGCACAACAGCTCCACCGCGACTTTCTCTCGCAATCTTCGAATCCCCACTCTGTTTCATTCTTCCGGCGCGCTACAGTCGAAGGTAAAGAAATTACCAGTATTTGACGCTGCACTGTACTGCGCCATTGTCGCTGTTGAAATCTCTCTTTCTCTTTCCCTCACTCTGCGTTTTCACGTTAGGGCTATTGCAGCGCTGCTGCAGATTCGTCAGGAGCTGTTCCTGCAACTTCGCCAACGTTGGTTCCTGACGCTGCATTTGGAACCGGTCAAGCACTGCGGCTAGGTTCAGCTGCCAAAGCGGAACGTGTGACGAACGCTGATCCTTTAAATGGCAGAGTTATGATTGTTGACGGTACTTCGATTATTCACCGGGCGTACTACAAGCTCTTAGGCACGTTTCGTTTTCTTTGCTCGTTTTTGTTGGCGCATAATTGCGCTGTTCACTTTTCTAGAGTGTGGTGCATGTTATCCGATGAGTTTTTCAACGTGTTGTGTTGAGTAGTTGCTAACGGCATAAAAGGTTTCTGCAGACTCATCTAATTGTTTTAGTAAACTTATATTAGACATTATGTAACTTCCCAGGCATTTGCCATCACATGAAATATTTATCAAAAAGAGAAAAAGAAAAAAAAGAACAAGAAAGCATAGGGAGCCGAACGAGTCCGTCTACCAAATACAATGCAAACTTCCTATCAAAGAACTAAACAACTCTAAATAGAGGAAGTTAAAACCTATTATGAAAGAAATCAAGAAGAATCTCTAGTGGCATAGTATCATATCAGTTATAGTGAATTTTATAATCTAAGCCCAAAAAAGCTAATTTATCGGCACAGTGGTTACCCTCCCTAAAGTATGATAATACTTAAACTTCATTTGATTACATATCTCCAAACACTTTGTCTAAGTGATCAAGGAACAACTTGAATATCCAAGAATGTCTTACATAACAAAGATGAATCAATTTCTAACCAAAGGCTCCTATATCCAGTGACCTGAGAATGTTCTATGGCCGAAATAGCCCCCATTATCTTGGCATATAAAGACTTATGCAACTCTCAAAATTGATGAGAAACTTCCAATGTATTCACCTCTAGTACCTCTAAACCTAGCACAAGCGGCATTATTTGGACACTCACAAGCTGCTCTATCTGTGTTCACTTTAACCCAACCTATATCCAGAAATCTCTAAAGAACCGCCAAAGACCGCCAAAGACCGCCAAAGAACTTGTATAGTAGTTGTGCCTCTCCTCGGCCTAGTATTGTTGTCAGAAAATTTCAGAACCAAAAAATCCTTTATATCATTGTGCATATGTTCAAGGGAAGAGTTACTGGTCAAACTTACTAACCCTTTTATATTTTGAACAGTTGTTTGTGGTGAAATCTTTTTCTGAAATCTGTCAGTTTAAAATCTCCAAATCATCCAAACAGTGTAAGTCACAGCTGCTAACTGCACAAGTTATTAGAACACTACTTGGAGACTAGATAAAATCAATAAGCTGAGTTGAATTCAAACAATGCATATCAGTAAAATCCCCTGCAGCCAAGACCAAAGATAAACAGCAGTATCACACTCAAAAAATAGATGGTGAATTGATTCTTCATATTTTTTTACATAGAGAACACATGGAACACAGAGCAGCCCCTCTGTACTGCACTTCCTTATCAACTGGCAGTCTGCTGTGCAAAAGCTTCCATAAAATCATACCATAAAATACTTTTACAATAATTAGTTAAAGTCATTGACATAATAATTTATGATTAGTTTACACTGCAAAAAAAATTACACTAAGACATGGAACTTAAACTCTTTTAAATATGTCACGTGTTTGATATAACTTGTGCTGCTATGTGTATGTTCTGTTATTGATAAAATTTACAGCTGTTTTGGTTTCCTATTATTTGCTGTGTTTTCTTTTTCTAAATTAATCTGGGGTTTTTTTTGGAGTAGAGTGTGTGTAACCGATTGCTGTTAATCTTTTGCATGGTGTAATAGCAAAGTTGCACCATGGTCATCTAACACATGCTGATGGAAACGGAGATTGGGTTTTAACAATATTTACGGCTCTATCGCTTGTAAGTTATCTGCATAGACATAAATGTGGATGCTTGACATTTATTTTCTTATTTTAATCAGTAAATTCATAAGCTTTTTATGTTCCTTGCATAATTTGTTTTGTCATCCTGGTGAAAAAATATAAATATATAACAGTGGATACTAATTTTAGTGCCCATTTAAAAAATATAATGATTAGGGCAGACAATAAGTAATATGTAAGGCTTCGGTTCAGATAGTTTGTTATAATATATTTTTGGAATTAAGTTTTACAAGACTGTAAACATATATCGAGATTTTTTTCGTGTTTCTGTTATTTTTAGTGAGAACTTTTAGTTTCTCTTTCACTAATCACTATATGATCACATGGAGTAGTGATTATCAAAGCTTTGAAGTAAAGTATTTATGTTATTGAAGTTGGTGAGTCATGAGTCTTTAAAATAATAGATTGCAATCTGTGAAATAAAGTAATGCAGAATTGAGAAAGAAAAATGATAACCATGATAGACTTGTAGGTTTATTCCAAACCAAATAAGTTAAATAAAATTTAAGATAGTTTGGAGAGCAATTAGAAAGGTGCGGGTATTGGCTTAAAGTCACTCTGGATAAGCTGATCAGTGTGTTTAGAGTAAAAGATTAACCTCTTAAGTCAAATTATTAGGTTTTTATATAAATACGATTCTCGTCAAAGTATCACTGAGTATAATCTTAGTATAATATCTTACATTCTTATATTATTTTCTCCTGATTTACATTATGGTTTCACTATAATATGAACACCTTTATAATATAATCATTTGTCTAATTAAATAATCCTTTTTGATGTGCCAGCAAGTTCAAACATGCAGACTTGTAAGAGCTATAATTCAACTTTTCTGTGTTATTTTTCAGTTTTCCTCTTGATTAGTCTTAGAGACTTAATTTTAATTTGTATTGAAGAAGCTTTGTAGTTCACTTTTCTTAATCAACTATGGAGAAAAATAGTGCAGATTCTTGGAATTGAGCCACAATTTTTTTGTTACTTTTAATTGACAATGCAGCATGTATATAGTGATTTTAAATGTGGTTGATTACACAGATTATTTTCATCTTGTGCGATTGATATGTGTTGTTTTTAACTTGTAGTCATTATTTGTTATTGTTCTTGCAGATAATTGATGTTCTGGAATTTATCCCCTCTCATGTGGTGGTAAGTTTTGCCCATCTTGTATTTATGTATGTGCTGAAGCATGTATTTCCGTAAACATTTTCATTGTTAGTATCTTTTTCCCTATTATTTCAATCTTATTCTTTCTTCTCATTTTTATAATCAGTTAATCTTATGGCTGTTGTTTGGTTTCTTTTACCCGCAGGTAGTGTTTGACCATGATGGTGAGTTATAAAATACGGCCTCTATATTTGCCAGTATGCTTTTTTGTTTTCCTCTTTTATATCCTTCATGCTAGTTGAAATTTAGCTTTTCTTTAGCCATTGTGATATTTCCTTTTGTACTATTTTACTTTTTTTTAAGCATAATGCATGGTATTGATAACTGATAGTCAATTATGAATTATAGTTTTGGTGCGGCTTTTTGCTGTGCTCCTTATGTTTTGATTGCGATAGTATTGGTTTCCATGACTGAATTTGGATTGCTCTATTTACCAAATAATGTTAAAAAGTATCGACTGCAATACAATAAAGATGCTGGGAGGCAAAACATGTATTGAAATATAGGATATCACAATGGGCATAATGGATGCAGCACTAAATAGGTGATGTGGTTGGAGAGGAAACAGAAGAGTGGACATACACAAAATTCTGGTACTGTTTGTGTTTTAACACAGGAGATCTGTTCAGTTAGGTATGCATTTTCAAATGGTTCCTCCATAAAAGAATTGGATTCATACTACAACAATATCTTAATGAGAAGTTTTAAGAAAAGATTAAACCCATGCATATCTTTTTACTCTGAATTTCAGACTGGCCTTAAAGGATTCATTTTGTCACAATATTCAGCCTCATAGATTCCTCCGTTAGCATATTGGTTCTTTACTGGCTTTCCTTTTATATGATGTTTAATGATTTCCTGTTGGCTAAAGATCGCTGTGCTGCACACCTCACTAAAATTTGGAATGTATACTTATGCTTATGCTCTATTTCTCCTGCACTACTTTGCAGTACATGCTAGCATTTGTATTAAAATTAATAGGAACTTTGTGGTGAAAGTTAATGGAGTTGAATGCTTTTATGCTATTCTTGTAATATTTGGGTTCATTCTGTTTTACATCTTGTAGTAAAGCATTCATATCAGGCTTACCTTAGTCATGAAATGAAGAGACAAATGTAACTGAAATATAGGTAATTTGATGTCTAATTCTTAGCATTTTAGGAAGCATCATCCTTTAGTTTCGCTAGAAGTTGAAGAGGAAGGAAGATTTTTGTACCTGGAAAGTATAAATAGATAAGTAAAGATTAAATTACTGTTTGCTGCATGAATTCCCCCCAAATTCTTGCTCTTATACTCTAGGATGTTGTATTTAGATTGAACTTGTCATGATCTGTGAAGTTGGTAGCATAGGAAGAATACTATGTTCAGTCAAGTACATACTGCTTCTAGTTCTAGAAGCTGTTGATGTTCTGGTGGTATCTGGGGATATAGAAACACATCATTTTGCGTCTCTTCTTCCTAGCAGCTAACTTGCATTCTCAGGTTCATTGGCTTGTAAAGCCGCTCTCAAATATAATTTTAATAGAGAAAACCTTCTCATTTCAGGACTTCCTTTTGGTCATACTTATAATTCATCAAAAGAAAGTTTTACTGCAAAAGGTATGTTTGTATTTTGAGTTTCATTATTTGGATGAAATTGGCATATGCGAACGATATCAGAATTTGAACCTCATTCTTTTGTTGTTATATGTGGGCACAGGTGGAATTGTGTGCCTATCTGTTTTTTCTTTCCATGCATCTTTTATTACATGATTTGACTTTCTCAAATAAAGTGTACTCTTACTTTGTCCACTCACCCTTAGTAATACTCCTCTTGCTCTATGTATATGTACCCTTTGATATTTATAAGTCTAGGTTTAATACAAATAATACCTGTCATCATAAGGTTGGAGGCTATCCAGATAATGATCTCAACTGTTCTGGGGTCTAGTCAAGCAAGTTGGGTGGGACTTAGGAGAATATAAAGCATTTTGTTATATTTGTAAGCCAAATTACAAGTACACCTATCTTTTTCTCTCTAAGATGGGTTGGCTTAATGGATCAAATGACTCAAAGGTGTTCTATTGTGAATAATGTACATAGAAAAATCATTGTGTATATTTTATTGGTCCTTTTATTGTCCAACAGTTAGTTCTATATAGCGTTGCAAGTATTATAGTTATAGTTGTGGTAAATTTGTTCCTTAAGTTTGAGTGCTACATATCTTTTTGTTGCAATTAAACTTAAGACTCTTTATTCATTTGAATCCTATGGTTTACATTTCTCTCAAATTAGCTGTCTTTAGTTGAATGGATTCAGATACTTGAACCATGAGATTTGTGCTGATGAGCTATGTTGTAATTTTTATCTATGCCAGGATTGATGTTCCTTTGCTAAACTTAAATGCATACATCTATCTTGCGTCTACTTGAACAAGATTCATGTGCTTTTAAAACCAGCTCCACATCACAAACTTTGCATTTATCTCCATCTAAACTATCCACCTAGGAGGATCATATCATCTGCTAAAAAGCATGCATCATTATCATGGCAATGCTCTTGAATATGCTTTGTAGCATAAAGATAGGGGTTCAAAGTTGACTATTGTTACTTGTGACCTTAACTTGTATACTCATACTAGTGGTGATCCCCTCATACATATCCTTGTTTTCCAAATTAGGCACTTAAGATTGAAAGTATGAGAAAGAGAGCTTAAGAGATTGATTATCTCATAGATGACCTTTGTTATTTGTAGAAAAAAATTACATAGGAATATCTAGGTAATTAATGCTAACAATTCATAGGTACAAATGCTAACCACCTACATTAAGTACCCACCCTAACAACTACCTATATTTAATACATATTCTAATACTCCCCCTCAATCTGGAACATACAAATTGTATGTACCAATCTTGGAACAAATAAATTCAATCTGAGGTCCCCTTAAGGATTTTATTTACACATATGCAAGTTGATCATTGGATTTGGCAAACTCTATAAATTTCCTTAGACAACAACTTTTGTCAAACAAAGTGACCATCAATCTCTTTGTGTTTAGTACTGGACGGGAAACAATGTGGAGAGCAGTTTGGTTATCACTATATATCTTCATTGAATCGTACAACATTTTGTTTCTTGCTTTTCCAAGAGATAGTATTTATTCCAAAGAAAACACAATATCCTGTAGTCGAGCATTTGTCCATAGGAGAACCAACCAAATCAACATCACAATATCTAGAGACTTGGGTATTTCCTTTATCTTCATACATGGAGCTGTTTCGAGATATCTAAGAATATGGATGACAACATTTCAATGATCAATACAAGGATTTTGCATGAACTGACTCACAACTCCTATTGCAAAAGACAAATCTGGTCTAGTAATGATAAGTAAGTTTTCCAATCAATCTTCTATATCTTTTCGGATCAAAGAAAGCTTCTCCTTGTTCTACCACTAATTTCTGATTTGGATCCTTAGTACAGTCCACCATTTTACAATCAATCATGCTTGTCTCTTTTAGGATGTTAAGAGCATATTTCCTTTGACAAATTACAACTCCTTCCTTTGATTAAGCTACTTCTATGCCCAAGAGATATTTGAGACTACCAAAATCCTTGGTCTTGAAAATGATTACATAGGTGTTTCTTTAATTGAGATAATATAGCAACATTATTCCTTGTAATGACTATATCTTCAGCATATACCATTAAGTACTCATTTTCTAGGGGAGGTGTGACCATAGAAACACAAACTGATTTGCCTCACTACTTTTCCTCCCAAATGTTTGAACAATGTGGCTAAATTTTCCAGAACAAGCGTGCGAAGATTGCTTAAGACCATAGAGAGAGTGACACGACATGCAAACCATACTAGAGCAAAAAACTCAGGTGGTTGTTCCATGTAGACTTCTTCCTCAAGATCGCCATGTAGAAAAACATTCTTTACATTTAGGATGAAATTTATAAATAGGACGAGGGTCTCATGTAGAACGAGTTCCTTTGCAAATGAGTATAGGCCAACTAGAATCTTCATTATTAGGAGATGTAGTATGGAACGAAGATGGTGAATAACTTGATGAAGAGGACTCACCATCTCTTGGCACGTTAATTTTCACATTTTTCATATCAATAAAGGCCATGTGTAAAAGTCTTCCTGGACTGTTCTGTCACTTCTTTATATTCCTTTCTCAAGTTTCATTTGAGGACCACAATATCTATCTGCTTATAATTGTGGGTTGTAATAATTTGGTTCTGCATTGCCTTGGTATTCTATTCTGGTCATATTTGTCTCATGTTGATTTGTGGGGCTTCAATTCAAATCAAGCTGGGGTAGTTAATATATGTTTTACTGTGTTTTTAGAATGTCTAACTGATTAATTTACCTTTTTAAGTGAGATTTGCCTTTGTTCTTTGACCAAGTCTCTAAATCTTTAAACTGTTATTTGTTCTTAATTTTATGTACTCTTTATTTGAAGGTCAGAATTTTCGGCACAATCTATACCCCGCATACAAGAGCAACCGTCCTCCAACTCCTGATACCATTGTTCAGGGACTTCAATACTTAAAAGCATCCATCAAGGCTATGTCCATAAAAGTCATCGAAGTGAGTAGATGATGTGAGTTCCTATTGCTTACAGATTAAGGGTGTAATATAGTTGATACAAAATTCATTCAATGATAGGTTCCAGGTGTAGAAGCAGATGATGTGATTGGAACATTAGCCTTAAGGAGTGTTGCTGCTGGGTACAAGGTGATCTCCCTAATGATTTTGAATCTTACTCTGATGCACATTTCAGATTTTTGACAAAATAGTGTTCTCTTTGACCAAATGAAGTATAATTATAGTTCTCTTCAACACTTCTTTTGGAACACAAGAAGGAAAGTTGTGTGGTTAGAATTCTGGGAATTTTAATTTTGAAGGTTGTTTGGAAGAAATGATTTAGCAGATAATGTGGAAAAAAAAGTAGAGCCCACGTTAGTGACACAAGGAGCTATCTTCTTATCTACCCTCGTGTATCATTTTGATAGCTTCAAATTTAGACTTGCTTTAAAGCTCCCATAATCAAGTTATACTCCACTATAGTCAATTATGGTGTTTTAAATTGGTAACAACATTTGTAGTAAGTTTGAAATAAAGCAGGTGCAAACTTATGATTCATTAAAGTTATCACTTTCTTTTCTTTTCATTTAAACCAAACACACTTTCATAATTGCCATTCATTTCTTCCCTTTTCTACTCTTCTTCACTTCAACCAAACAACCTCACTTTCCACTCATTTCTCATTTATTTGTCTTCTTTTCTTTTCTCCCAACCAAAGGCTGAGAGAGGCTATTTGCAAAATCTCTATAGGTACTGTAACCATTTTTATATGGTTAATTGCCATTGTTGTGTTATTCAGTTTACTAACAGTGTTATTGTTAAGATGTCACATCAACTAGGTATATGGTCAAAATATTCCAGATATATTACTTTGGTAATCTTTCATCCTTGAGCTAGCTTTGGGTTGAATTAAAGCCAATATATTCTCCATTCTCTTTTAGTATTACAGCCTATCTAGTCTTGAGGTTGGGACACTGTAGGTGTCTGTAAGCCTTGAGCTCTAAATTTCTATTCATGGGTCAGTCAAGATCTCATGACTACATACGTGGCCAAGAATGTATAATTACGAGCAATCCTTATACCTTGAGTTAGAGTTTGGGGCTTAATTAAGCACAATTCATTCTTTATTCTAGTAAGGGCTGGAGCTATGTTGCTCTAAGAACCCAAACACTTAAATTCCTTGTTTTATATGAGAAGTATTTTTATGCATATGACAACAAAAATTATTATGAAGATGATAAAAGAATTATGAAAATTTAGTTAATTTTTCAATTTTATTTGAGCAATCTCAATAAACATATAGCTTATGTCCTTTTTCCACAAAAAGTTACAATAGTATAGTAATGCCCTTGATCAAAGTTGAGTCAACAATGTCCTTGGTTGAGACCAAGTCGATGATGCCCTTAATTAGAATAAATTGCACAATGCCCTGGGTCGAGGATGAATCAATTATGCTCCAATTGAGTTGACAATGCCTTGACCAAGCCAAGTTGGTTGAGGTTGAGCTGATGACATCTCAAATGAGGTTGAGTTGACAATGTCCCTATATTAGTTGAGCCATGACATCTTGGTCAAGCTGATGATGTTCCAATCTATGCTGAGCTATCAACCTCCTATACGAGGTCGAGTTGATGACATTCTAACTGAGGCCAAGCTGACGATGTCCCATTTGAGGTTGAGTTGATGATGTCTCAGTTGAGGCTGACTAGACAATGCTCAAATTAAACAAAATTTAAGAAATTATTAATTTTGAAAAATTTATGGTTGGATTAATTTTGATCTATTAATTATTGATCAAAGGATCATTCAGATTTTCTAAAAGTAAATGGATGGGTTTGATCCAGTCCATTTTATTTTACTTTTTTTTTATTGTAATGGATGGATTGAATGAATTTTCTTGTGGATGGACTAGGTGGATGATGGATAAATAGATTGCTTTGCCAACCCTAATGTGTTATAATGTAACTTGTAAACCTTTTCTAGCTTTGCTGGCATCAGTCCAATCAGAAGTATTCTAGTTTTATATAAACTTATTCCAAAACATGAAATTGTGTCTAGGTATCTATACTTCTAAAGATTGATTTAGTTTAATTTAACCAATCGTAATTTAGAGTTACTCTCTGTTAAACATTTTCTGGTTTTACCAACATCAGTTCAGTCAAAATTATTCTTATAGTTTTAGTAACGTTATTTAAAAACATGAAGCTTGTGTCTAGGCATCTACAAAAGAATGATTTACTTTCCTTTAACCAATCCTACATATAAAATTACTCTATGTGCGACCCCATTTATTAAATAAAGTGATCATTGTTTAAAATATAAAATTTTACTGTAAAATAAAAGAAATTCTTCTAGAATAGTGTTTCTTGTTGCATGATGAGTTTATCAATCAGTTGAAATTTGACATGTTCAGTTTTCTGGGTTTGAACAAAATTTTTTATACTGTTTCATAAGTACGAATTTCATTGTAGTTAAATTGAATATGGGAGCTATTCACGTCATTGAGTATGCTAGATGTTCCGGATTTACAAGACTTAGTTGGAATGTGATTCAACTTTGATTTGTCAAGCTTTCTCTCATCAAGAGGTTGTACTGTCGTATTGGTTTTAAGGTGTTACATATTTTTCAGGAAGGAAATATAAGTTGACGAGTTTAGGCGTGTCTTCTAGAAAAGTGTTTAAATGGTATACGGTTATGCCAATTTTTATAAATTTGGACTTTTTTCATAATAGGTTTATTTTTCCTATGTATATGGCTATTTAGATTGTGAATAGCTTTCTAGCGGACTTGTATTCTGTTCATGGGTTTTGGTTTAGTCCCCCCATGAGTTCTATTTATCTTCTTTTTTTATTAATAATATTTTCATGTGATGACAAATGATAGATGTATCTTGGAGTGTTAGTATAGCTGAGATGTCAAGGAGCTTAGTGATGTCTAGCCTGAGTTTTATAAAATAAAGTTGAATGGGTATAGAAAGAAAAAGTAGTGTTATGGAAGCTTGGGTAGAAAGAAGGTTACAAATTTTCAGCTGAATAGCTGTGCAATCGAATTTCTTTTTACTACCTTCCTGTGGTTTGACAGTTGAAGATTTTTATTTCTGTTGCCAATTGCCTCTCCCTGGTAGTAATTATCATTTAGTATAAGTGAAAGTATCATTGGTTTTCTGTTTCTGTTTGATATTTATATTTGTTAGTTTCCTGATGGTATTGAAGTTACTGATGTTCATTTTAGCCTTGTTGTGCTAATTATGTTTGTGGTTGATGAGACTTGAAGGAATTTTTGTTTCCTAATCTCCTTGGATGGGCAATTGCACTTTCTTTTAATTGTGCTTGAACAAAGTTTTAAATAGCTTGATATTTATGTTTTCATTGTGGAAATGGCTCCAATGAAATTACTAAGTCACCACTACTGATACTATTTTATCTTGATGATAGGTACGAGTTGTCTCCCCCGATAAAGACTTTTTTCAGATATTGTCTCCTTCCCTACGTCTCCTTCGAATTGCTCCACGTGGTGATCAGTTAGTATCCGGCTTAATCTCTGTTTTCTGTGCTTCTAATCATGCAATGCAATAATTGATAGCACTTTTTTTCTGACTTTATTACAACGAGAACCATCTAATAACCATTCTTTGCTTACCCTTTTATATGTGGAAATTCATATTACCAGAGCAAAATTATTGATAACAAATGGATCCATTTGCTACATTTAGAACTCCCTGGTTTTTCTCTTTTACAGAGTGGCAATGTAAAACATTATGCTAACTCATCTTTCCCTTTCTCTTGATATTGCTTCTTGAATACTGCATGGAGTTTTTTTTTTTTTTTTTAAACTAATAGTGAAAAACCAATATTAAATGGAATAGTATTTTGATTGCAAATTATACCTTATTAGGAATGTAATTCTAACCCATGTTGCTCTCTCTCTCTCTCTCTCTTTATATATATATATATATATATATATATATATATATTGCTTTCTGAGTATTGCATGAACTTATAATCAACTAATGATGAAAAACCTATATTACATGGAACATAATCGGTGTTGCATGCTTAATAACAATTCAATAATATGCTTCATAAATCAAATCAAAACATAGTGGAGTGGAACAAGGCTACCAGAGTTCTTAAAATTTTTATAGCCTTTTAATCTGTGTAGTTATTTATGGTTGCAATTTACTATGTAGTTTATTATGTTTTATGGTTTCTTTTTTCTCAACAGGATGGTATCGTTTGGTGTCGAGGATTTTGCTAATAGATATGGAGGGCTTAAACCATCCCAATTCGCAGATATGATAGCACTTTCAGGGGATAGATCTGACAATATTCCAGGTTATTTTGTGCTCCTCTATTTGTACGGTCTTTTTCCCAAATCAAGAGGAATAAAATAGATCAGGTTTACGCCTATGAAATCAGTATGTATTAATTAGGGCCTGTTAGAATTAGGATTGTCAGGAGTGCTGGTTCTTTAGTTGTACAAGTATTGATATATATTATTAGTATAAAAATTGTATTAGGTCAGTGATTTATTGCCATATGTAATACCACAATCCCTTTAGTAAAATGTATTCTCCTTTGATCTTTTATCTTTTGTGATATCCCACACCATTATAGTAAAGAGAAAAATGTGTTGAAGATGTGATCTGACTTAAATAGGGATATAAGATATGTTTAGCAGACATATGGGGATTTCACTTTTTTTTTTGTTGCCTTAATTATCTTGTAAATATGATTATAAATAGATTAGTTTGTTTATGCCCACAACACACCCAACTCCTGTACGCCTACATGATATTAGATTAGGGTTCAATCCCCTGTTGCGCAGCTTGTGATGAACAGTACTGCGAATACTTCCAGCTACAAAACAGCAGCCGTATTGTCTGCATTTTGCTGGTGCATTAATTTTTGTTTTAGTTCACTCCTGTATTTGGAGCTCTAGTTGAGTTGGTTCAACATTTAGGATATTACTATTTACTCACGGGCATTAATGACTTATCTCATTGTTCTTGGGTTATCCTGGTGAAAAATCACTCTGATATGTTTTCTATTTTTTCAAAGTTTTTCACGTGAAATAACTACTCAATTTGGGTCACCCATTAAAATTTTATGCAACGATAATGTATTATAATATTTGTCTTCCCAATTTCAGTCTTCTCTCAAATCGTAGGTCATTCTTCATCAAATTTCCTGTTCTCACATACCACAATAGAATGGTGTCATTGAATTCAACCTTCACCTAGTTGAAACAGCTTGGGCCCTTCTTCACTATAATGTTTCCCTTTGCTTCTAGGGTGATGCACTTCTAAAGCATGTTCTTAATACAATATAAATCACGTGCCCTTGATTCTCCTCAATCATTAGGCGGGCATACTCTATTTTGTATCTACAACCAGACTTGTATATTGTCCCTCTCCATATCTTTGGTTGTATCTGATTTGTTCATGATCTTACTCCAGGTAAATATAAATTCTCTGCCAAGTCTCTTAAAGTTTTTCTTCGTTATTATCATCCCCAGAAAGGATATCATTGCTTTTGTTTGTCCACAACTCTTATGGTATCTTACTTGTGTTGATGTTACATTCGTCGAATCTACTCCATTCTTCTTGGATACTGCTGTCAACAATGCTCCTTGATTGCACAACCTGTTGTTTTGACTCTGTCCACTATCACTAATCCACCTCTACTAGTTGTCTATCAGTGAAGGCCACAACATGCACTAGTGGTTGCAACTACTGATGCCCCAACACCATCTTCTGCTCTAAACAACCCTCCAATCACATCTCTTGTTCCAGAGCTTCCCATTGTCTTGAGAAAAGGTATTCACCCTCGCAATCCTAATCTAAATATGCTTGTACGCCTTAGTGTCACTGAGTACCTCCTTCCTTTTCTCCTTTATATCCTCTTTAGATTATGTGTCTGTTCCTAATTCTATAGGTGAAGCTATTTAATCCCCATTGGAGACAACTATTAGTTTAGATGGATACTTTACATACTAGTGGCACCTGGGAGCTGGTCCAATTGCCTCTAGAGAATACTGTTATTGGTTGTTGTTGGGTGCATATAGTGAAGGTTGGACCTGATTTTAATATGGATCTGTTCGTCTAGTGGCTAAAGGCTGTATACTCAAATCTTTGGTCTTGATTATGAGGACACTTTTCTCATGTGCCCTTTGTTTGTCTATTTCTGGCCATGGCTGTTGCTCTCTATTGGCTGCTTCACCAATGAGATATTAAAGAGACATTCTTACATGGTGAGATGTCGGAACAGGTTTATGTGGATTAACACTCAGAATAATTTGCCCCTGTTGGCTCTCACCTTCTTTGTTGCTTGCATAGGGCTTTAAGCAATCTCTTTGTGCCTTGTTTGGTTGATTCAACTGAACTCTAATTCAATTTGGTACAACTTGTTGCGAAGTTGACCACTTGGTTTTCTTCATTCTTCATATAGCTTGTTGAATATAGAGAAAATAGGATTTGAGATTAAATCTCCCTTGTGTATAAATCACACATAGGGTAATCTATTTATAATAGAGAGAGGTACAACTAAAAAGAGTAACTAAAAATAAATAGAGTAAATAGAAGATATTGTTTGATATTGTGATTAACAATATCTAACAATATCTAAACAATATCTAACACTCCCCCTTAAACTAGAGCACACAAATCGTATGTGCCAAGCTTGTTACAAATATAATTAATTCTAAAACCCCGTAAAGACTTAGTAAAAATATTTGCTAACTGATCACTTGAGTTAACAAACTCAGTCTTGATGTCTCCCGACATAATCTTTTCCCAAATGAAATGACAATCAATCTCAATGTGTTTGGTTCTCTCATGAAAGACAGGATTAGAGCTAATATGAAGAATAGCCTGATTGTCACACAAGTATCATTTGAGTGACATCTCCAAATTGTAACTCTCTAAGCAATTGCTTGAGCCAAACAAGTTCACAAGTAGCTGAGGCCATAGCTCTATATCCTGCTTCTGCACTGGATCTTGTCAAAACACTCTGTTTCTTACTTTACAACGAGATCAAGTTACCACCAATGGAGACACAATACCCTGATGTAGATCTTCTATCAGAAGGAGATCCTGCCCAATCAACATCTGAATAACAAACAACTCTTGTATGATTATTAGAACCATATAACAGCCTTTTTTCGGGAGATCCTTTAATATAATTCAAGATACGAATGATTGCATTCCATTGATCTTCACATGGGGAATTAAGAAATTGGCTTACCACATTGACTGCAAAGGAAATTCAGGACAAGTAATTGTAAGATAATTTAATTTTCCAACTAGTCTTCTATACTGCTGAGATATAGGCTCCCCCATATTTGGTAGAAGTTTAGTATTGGGATCCATGGGTGTATCAACAAACTTTGAACTCACCAACCTAGTTTCTTCCAAAATATCCATGAAATACTTCCTTTGAGATATAACAATACCATCATTGGTTTCTGCTACCTCAATACCCAACAAATATCTAAGTTTGCCAAGATCTTTGGTCTGAAAGTGGTGATAGAGATGTTGTTTCAACTGAGAGATGCCATGGTTGTCATTATCTGTCAGAACGATGTCATCAACATATACTCAAGTAAACATATCCATCACTTGAGTGTTGATAAAAGACAGAATGATCTGCTTCACACCGAGTCATACCAAATTGTTGGACAACATTACTAAACTTTCCAAACCAGGCTCTAGAAGACTGTTTTAGGCTGTATAGGGATTTGCGAAGACGACATACCATCCCAGAAGACTCCCCTCAGCAACAAACCTAGGAGGTTTCTCTATATAGATTTCTGTTAGGTTTTATAGAGGGGGTTTCACTGGGGAGAACAACACCAATGAGATCTGAGCCTAACCACATAAGACACTGACACCACTCTCAACCCAAAACCTTAAGGCAATGGGTTTATGGGTCTTTATTCTTATATAG
>Ga0099822_1001383_pt1 | contig 28038 bp, 13 predicted proteins | sample CowpeawhiteBW_FD_76839 | JGI IMG/M metagenome (GOLD analysis project Ga0099822, IMG submission 76839) | Root nodule microbial communities of legume samples collected from California USA - Cow pea white BW | ecosystem: Host-associated > Plants > Roots > Nodule | place: USA: California | collected... | reverse complement strand
CCGCCGTGTTGGGATGTTGTTTTTTTTTGTTTTTTTTTTTCTTTTTTTTTTTTAATTTTTTTTTTTTTTTTTTTTTTTTTTTTGTTTAGATTGTTTGGTTGTTTGTGTTTCTTGAGGCACTCTTGTTGAAATACAGTCATTGTGTGCAGGTGATTGTTGAGAGAGCGGAAAGAACTGACATTCCAGACATCGACAAGAAGAAGTTAGTGATCGTATAAAACACCACTTACTGTATTCATGTATATTTTTGCTTTCTCAAGGGTATTCTTTTTTCTTGAAGTTGGTTGATGCTTTCTGTAAAGATTTTGGGGCTTTCTTTTGTTTGTTGTGTCAGTAAAAATAACGTAACGGTAGTGTGGACAGTGAAAATGGACAAGTTGGAAGCAGATCAGCATCGTACAAGTGATGCTTTGTTTTTACGGTTAAAGTGAATATATTTATATTCAGTACTAGCTCAACTCCAAATATGTACAATACAACTGAACGGTGCATCTATATTTGTGACTTCAGCTTAAGGTCTACTTGGGTAAAGTTTTCCAGAAGCACTTTAGGATAAATTTCTTCAGCTAAAGGGAAAGGATTCATTCTGTTTGGTTATCATTTTTAGATTGAGCATGTGCTCTTCATGAAAAGAAAAAATTCTTGGTAAAGAGGATGCCATTTGAAGAGAGATCTCTCCCCTTTTTTCTGTTCTTTCCATGTATTTCAATTTTCACTAAAATATTTCTTTTCTTTCCTATTTCGAGTTTTAGTCCTAACTAGACACATGGAAGAGAGGATTTTCTGTAGGATTCAAAGGCTGTAAAGGAAGAGAACAGTGGAGGAAATGAGAATTCCTATCAAAGAAGGGAATTCCTCTAGTCAGGGATCATATTCGAATTTCCACGTTAGGATGGGTATCATGTAGAAATGAAGAAAGTGAAACTTCCAGCCTTTAATGGGGAAGACGTTGTGAGATTCGTCACCAGTGTGGAAACACTCTGAAGTGTAAAATACTTCAGAAGAAGTGAAATGGAGCTTTATTAGTTTGGAAAGGCTCCGTTTTTCAAGCTGATTTTGTGAGATTAAGTTAATCCCAAGTCCAAATTATTAGATGGTATCATAGTTTATCCTTGATCCCTTGTCTGGTCATCTGCGTTGCCATGCTACAAGGTAGTAGCCCTAGGCGTGAGGAAAGGTGTTTGAAAGTTGTCTTAATTGTGGTCACCCTTAGCTCACTTAGTTGTGGCTGCTTTGGAGGTGGTTGTAGCAAACTTCAAAGATATTATTTAACCCCACATCAACTAAAGATGATTTTTAAACAGAACTTATACAACTTGAATAGTCCTCACATTACCAACAAGTTTTTCAGGGTTGAGTTTATTGGTTTGCAGCTTACTCTTCCTAGCCCTGTCAACTACTTTCTGCGAAATATTTCCCTTTCTCTTTTTGTTGCATTTATAAAATATAATTGCTTAATTTAATGTAAATAATTAAATGCTAGTCACTTGTATGCAGAAGGTTATTCTATCTATGAACTAGTTTGCACCCACTTCATTACTTCGTTTAGGAAGATTTTTGCCATTGATATAGCGTTGGGTTGGACCACTATGCATAAATCTATTATTCTGTGCAGTAGTGGATTCTCACTTGGTTCTGTTTTGATGCTACAGGTACCTTGTCCCAGCGGATTTGACTGTTGGTCAATTTGTTTATGTTGTTCGTAAAAGGATCAAGGTCAGTGCGGAGAAGGCTATTTTTGTGTTTATCAATAACACATTACCTCCAACTGGTTAGTAGCCGCGACTCAAGCTGAATTATAAATTATTACGATGACAAATTCTAGTTGTACTTATAAACTGAATCTCTTGTTGCAGCCGCATTGATGTCTTCCATTTATGAGGAAAATAAGGACGATGATGGCTTTCTTTACATGACTTACAGTGGAGAGAACACTTTCGGTTCCCACTAAATTTAATAATTTATGATGAACTCTGTAAATAGATGCTGCAAGTTCTGTTGTCTATAGTCAATGCATATCCTGTTTATTGTTAATGGTATGGTTTACGTATATATTGAGCAGGATTTTCCTGCTCTTTGATTATGTGTATTGTTCTAAAAATATGAATTTCAATATATGAATTTATATTTTATGCTGACAGTTGAATTCTTTTTTTAGTGGCGGGCTCAAATTTGTAATTTTTATGAAGCTTTTAATCTGGTTTGGTTTTGGTAACGACTCAACGAGGACACTACGGTGCTTCATTGTTTTGGGGGAAAAGAGAGGAACGCCACTGATGCAGAAGAAAATAGCGACTTAGAGTAGTCCAGTGACTTCTGAGATTGGTTTTATATAACTTTTTAAAAATAATGTATTAAGCAGTTTTCAAAGAAATATTTACTTCTTTTCCAGTAAACTTTTAAAAGATTCCCAAATGTACTTTTTGAGAAGTGTTTTTATAAAGCTTCTGGAAAGCTTGCTTTGAAATGGAATTCATGTTGTTTCAGGAAAAATAAGTTGTGGTTTCGTTGTTTGAGTCATTATTGAAATTGCAACAGCTAACCAATAGCAATCAATCAATCAATCTGAAGTTTTGTCAATATATCAGACAAAGTTTCTGCACTTTATTTCTTATATATGCTGATAGTATGTTGTAGTATATCAGAAGATATTTCATAATCATATTAAATCATCTAATCAACTCATTCTCCTCTGGCATGATTTATTTGTGATTCAAGTGAGTGATAATGTCCAAGAACTAATCATTTTTGCACGGAATTGTGAGACCTCTTGTTGGATGCTTGACTTAGTAATTACTCAAGTGAAGGTTTGTACAAGTTTGATACTGGAATGGGTTGTTTTTTCCAGTAGAGCATAGTGTTTGACTAATAACTGACAATTCCTTTTGTGAACAAGCTCTACCAAAAGGAAATTTCTGAAGGTTTCAAAATTTTGTATTTTCAGAACAAATATTTCAAAATTATTTTAAAATTATTATTTTCTGATGAAAATTAGGAATTTGTTAAAAGTATTTTTAACCATTCCTTTACTCCTATCTTCTGTAATTATGTACTTGGCTCATTTCAAAAGTTGATCACATGTTTTCTTTGTATTTTAAAATAAGTTCATTTACATAAGGAAATTGTCTGATTGATCAAATTTTACATTGTGAGTTGTAATAAAATTTCATGATGCAAAAACTGTTTGAAAACAATATGATATAACGAGACTTATTTAAAGGAAAATAAAACTTCTTAACAAAGTAGATACCTTTATTTTTAACCTATTACTAATGATGCATAATTAAGCAAAACAATGACATGCTATCCTAAAAGATGTCTTAACTCGTACGCAATCAATCATGCAGTGTTAATAATGCTAAATTTAAAGAGCATCTTCCTCCATAATTAAGTAATGTCATTCAATCAACCTTAACTGTCTGATACATCTTCAATTCATTAAAAGAGGTGAAAAAAAAAGGCTACAAAACTGCTGCCATAGTGGTGAAGTAGTAGTTCACACATTATACATTAATTGGATGTACTCTTTCTTTTGCAGAGGCTTTTGAACCATTTGACACAATTTGAAGCAGTTGCTTTGACTCTGCCGAAACCACCCTTAGAACCTGAATTCTTGTTCTTTCCTGTTTCCTTCTGAGATCTTGTGACATCATCTTCCATGGCACCAATACCACCAGCACCCCATTGATCAGCCCAACTTGGAGCTTCACTTGCCATCTTTCACTGTTGTTGCCTTCACCATAAAACAATCTTAAACCTTTCAGATACGAAGAGACAAAATCTCAACAATCATTGCTACAGAACACTCTAATAGTGAGGCTTTTCTGAATTTGCAGTAGCCAACTTGAATCTTATGCTGAACGAGGGAATAATAAATTTAAGTACTTTTCTTCAAAATATGATAGATCATGAATCGGGCACGTGATCATGAATTCATATAAATTGCAAGACACATCTAATAAAATCTTTCAAATCTAGAAATACTTGGCTAGTGCATGTGGTGAAAACTTGAGACAGAAAAGCTTAAAGACAGGAGCAATACCTCCAAATGGAATGACTGAGATTTTTGATGCAGAAGAATGGTTGATGAAAGACTTCAAATTTAAAAGGTACAGAAGGAGGACTGATGGAAATGATATATATATGTATATATATTGAAATGTTATGTTACATTGCTTTTCCTTTTCCTAATTTATCTTTATCTTTTTCATAACAGGACTTGACAACTCACCTATTTGTTTGAGTATTCCCATCTGGTTAAGCAAACTATGTGCGCCATCTTTCCTAGTTTTTTTTTTAATTTGAAATAAATACTAAACCTTATCTCATAATAATAGTATAGTGTGTGAGTTGGGTAAGGTCTTTGTTGAGGCTTGGTGTGGTTTGTGAGGCATTGTCATAGAAGGCCAATGGTATTTGTCAATTCTCATCCAACGTTGTTGGACACTTTAATCAATGCATGGATCAAGAATCTTGAGACTTCTGTTTTTATATATTTTTTATAAAAAGGTATATAATTATTACTGTTTTATCACCCATACTTTTGTGGGCAAAAAGATAAAGAACATATATTCATTAAAGTATGATTAGGGGGAACACTAGTCTATGTTTAGACTACTAGTATCAACCCCTTTTCTCTGTCTGGTTTATCTTTGCTTTTAAAATTCCGAACCTTCTTTCAAAAGTTTTCTGGAAAACTTGTCTGCATAAATGGTTGTGAAATGATGCAGTAGCAGCTGTGGTAGTTCCCTCTTAATGCTCTTATTGGTTTTTTCTGATGAAAAAAAAGGTTAGAAAAGGGTAATATTGGTGAGAAGTTTGGAAGTCTTAAAAAATGAAGGTTGGAGAGTTTTGATTAATTGGATCCAACCAACCATAGGTGTGGTCCAATGCTTGCTATAAACAAAGGTTTAAAAAGAAAAAGAAAGGTTTGTGAAAAGAGAGGGTGAGAGGGGAAAAAGAACAAAGATTACATAACATGGTAACGTCTTCTGTACGAATGAGCCTGTATTTATCCAACATTAAACTAAAGTGATGCTACCTCAACCCTCTTTCAAATTCAAACCACTCGATTAAAGTTAAATTAGTATGTTTTTGGTACTCATAATGAATTAACTACTTACCTTTGCACTTGAGAATCATAATAGTTTCTTCTTCAACACTAAATCTTCGCATGTTTTTTCATAAAGAAAAAAATTAAATTAGAATATGGGTCATTTTGATCGGAGCTCAGAAAATATTATCAACTTTATATCAGTTTAGTCTTTCATTTTAAAAATGCGTGAATTTAGTTCTTCTTACCAAATTTTGTTAAATTTATTTGACATTTTAAACGTATAATATGATCATATTTGAGTTAACATTAAAGCGAACATATGTCAAACGGTGTAAATAATACAAATACTATCATAAAATATGTTTAAAACGTCAGATAAACTTAACAAAATTTGGTTAAAAGGACTAAATTCACATATTTTTAAAAATGAATGACTAAATTGATAAAGATTTCGAAAAGAGACTAATTCCAGATTTCACTGGAACTTAAAATACCAAAACCATATCTAACCCTAAAATTTATTACAACCATCTCATATCTTCACAAATCAACCCATACAAACACACTTCGTTTCTATTATCCGTCTTCGTAAAGTTCTTTGAATAATTAAATTATTAGAAGCAAACACACGCTCAAAATATGGGTTTCAATGAATCAACACTTGTATTTGTGAAACATACGGAATTTATCTAATTGTTCTTTGAAAAAATTTTAGTAATACATAAATTTTTAAAGTTTTCTTCACTTTTTAAGTTAGTAATTTTGATCAAGTCATGTTCAGTTCCTCTGTCTTGTGTCATGTTGACACTTTTTCTTATTGATGATTAGCATAACTTGTCATGTAAGTTACAAACATAAAAAAGAAAAAAATAGGTAAATAAAGTAAGCACTTTTGTCTTTAAAAGATATAGGCACAGGTGGCTATTAAAGAAATTTTCAAGTACTTCATATAATTTGTTGTCATTAATACATTCGTTATTTATTTCTTTTCTTTTTTCTTTTACTCTCATAATAACTTTTTTAAAAGATCACTCGTGATACAGCTAAATGTTATTTAACATTAAATGATATTGTTGGAGATGTTATTAGAAATGATATCAATTTACCACATATAAATAAGGGTGAACTTTATCTTAAGAGTTGTAGAATTTTAATGTTCAAATAATAGAAATTGTTGTCTAGAACCCCACAAATAATAAAGTATCGAAATGAAGACGCAAATAAAGAAGGATTGAGCTTGGAAAATACATCTCCACAACATAAATATGGTTACTTTCTATGAGACACATTGAAATTTGATGGTTTGATATATCTTAGTAGAGTTCCATACATCTTACAATATTCCTATCGGACATTAATAACTCTATTATTTAATACTTTTATTAAATAATTTAATTTGACATCTTAAGTTAATATTTTATTATTAAAAGAAAGACTTAAATTTTTGTCCACAATTCTATCCATTTTATTCATCTTAAGTTTTTGAGGAAGACGTTTTATCCACCATTCTACCCAAGTTTACTGTAATGAATTATGTTGTCTAACCACTTCAATTTTTTTCTTTACATTTCACACCTACCAACTCCCTCTCTTCCCACTTTCTCATGCTTACCAAATGAAACTTAAATTTGACTTGTACTATAAAAATAAATCTCACCCTTCTTATTAATTTTCTCAACTAATATGAGCTGTAATTGTATGTATGCTTGTCACACCATTCAACCAATTCATAAAGTTTGTAAAAATTAATCATTGAAATGGTAATATATACAAAATTTTGAATGATGAAAACCTGAAACAAAAATAAAAGTTTTATACTGTGTGACATGACCTGCACACTTTTATAATGATCAACAGTTATCTTAAAACGTCAATTTTCATGCACTTTATTATCGGACATGATAACAGTAAGCATAATAATAATATTTTGATTTTTTTTAAAGATATTAACTGTATTTTTGTGTTATTGTTTTAATTAATTTGTACTTTCTTTTTCAAATGTTTAAAAAAAATGTAATACCAAATTAGTGGCTATTATCTTTCATGTGAGTATTGTATGTTTTGTAGTGTCAATTCCATCACAGTCAATTTTATTCTTGAGAGGTGCTTTGAAGAATAAGGAAAAAACATATTTAAATTGTTTTTATTTTTAAATGATTTGAAACTATTAGATAAAGTAAAAATATATATAATATCACGTTTCTAGAATTTTTAATATTATAAAATCTCATATTAAACTTTACTTTTTATTAAAGACAAAACTGATCATTCTTTTATGAGGGAATAGTTTACATTAAGTGATTAAAAATGTAATGTAAATAGTAGAACTTTATAATAATTATTAAAATATGTGGAAAGGTAAAATCCGAAATAAAAACTCTTGAAGAATAAACTAGAAGTATTTTAACAATATATTAGGATAAAGAAATGTAAAATAACATGACTAATCCTTCTTTTGTAGTATTGTTTTCCGTGAAACTTAGGGAAAGATTCTACAGCTGAGGGTAACTGATGGTTGGATACAAGACGAAAGTGGCCAAGAAAAGAATCGTGTGTTTGTTATTGTTAATGTTGTGAATGTGAATTTTTGGCAATTCCAGACAATATGTTATTTCGGCTTCTTCAAGGAAAAAAAGAAAAAAAGAAAACTCTGTTATGGGCCTTCCCTTCCCCACCCAACCACCATGCATACGCACAATTTACAAGTTGAAAGAAAAGAATCAATGCATGTAATATAATGATTCAATGAAGATAGATAAAACAAAACTGTAAGCAAAGAAATGAAGGCTTAGCTTCTAAGAACCTTTTGGATGATTCCATTAGAAGCTCTAACCTATTATAGCTTGCAGTTGAAAAAAATTAGAAGGATATCTATCTATCTACATTAAAAACCACCTAACTAAACCATTCCTATTCTCTTTTGTTCATACTTGTCTTCTTCGCCCTGTTACTTGGACTTTCTCACGGACTTTGATTTCTTCATTTTCCGCGATTTATCATCCACACTCGTCCATGTATACCCTGCAGGAATCGCAAAAGGGTCCGAATCCAATGTCATGGAGGAGGAACATCGCTGCAGTTGCTGTTGCTGTTGCTTATTCCCCGCACCCGACACGCTGCTACTTCGTCTCAGCCACGTGGTCGAAGAGGTCGAAGAGGAGCATCTGCTTTCTGCTTTCTTTTGTTGCTCCTCTCCACTCACCAAATGTCTGGGACTGGAGAATGGAGTGTAGAATTGCTCCAGAGGTTGCAGCTCCACGAACTTTGTGAAAGTAATCACCACCCTCACTGTAGGGACCACCGGTATAGCCACCTGATCACACCAAAACCACAATTATTACTATTAATCCTAACCATTATTATTCCTCATCTGTCAAAGTATCAATCCTCACGATCTTAGCTGAATGTTGTATTAGTGGCAGACAAATCACGGTCAACACCCCGACATTGACTTCGCCATGGACGTTGGCAGTAAAGGTAGGGTCATCCGCAGTCGATTCACTACGCGCCAAACACATCCAGCACCACGTCATCATCGTGTGGGACCGTGCTATTCACCTCACATCACTGTTCATCCAAATTATTACTCATAACTCACAACATTGGCCCCACCCAAATTCTAATTCTCAGCGGGGGATTCTTCGACTATGGCCCACAACAAAAATAATACCGATAGGCTTGACAAACGGTAAAGCCAAAATAGAATCTGAGTTTTAAAATAATTTACTTATAAAAAGACTAAAAATGCTGCTATTCCCATGATGCCCTTACCTTAACGGGGAAAGTTCCCGCCGGGAACGTGGTAGTGAGTATCTCTCTGAGCCTCCTCACAGCCTTCACCTTATTGGCGAGTATGTCGAGTAACGGCAATAGCTCCTCCGTCTTCAACGGAAACTGCTCCGTTAGCCACACCGATGGCCGTAAGCTTCTGATAAACTCTTTTTCTTTGGTCTGTGGCGCAGTCACGCTTGCGCAAGATCGTCGCGGAGGTGGAGCCGTTACGTACGTTAGGTCCACGCTTTTCCTTCCCATTGGGACCCATTCTCTATCTTCTCGGACAAAACTACTGTGTCTTCTCTTGTCTGGCACGGGGAACCCGAAATTGGGATTTTCCGCAACAAGAAAACCGTCGTCGTCTTCGTCCAGCTCCAACGGCAACACCTGCTCACTCCCTGCCGTTTCAGATTCACCGCCAGCAACTTTCCTCGACCGGAAACTGAAAACCACGTTATGCATTTCGTACACCTTCGCCTTCCATTCTCCCACGCTCTCTGTTTTCTCTTGCCTTCGCCAGTTAGTTCTGCCTACAAGCTCTGCCTTCGTCACGTCCATGCCAGGACGGTACACACTCGTCTGGGAGCAGAATCCGGCGACATCGGACTCGTTCATCGGTCCGCCTGCGTTCTCAAATGCATCGAAGATTTTGCGGTCGTCCCGGTTGAGAACGAGAAGCGAACCGGGCGGGACATCGTGCGCGTGATCGCCGTCGCCGAGGAAGAGGAAGCTCTGGTCAGTGCGCTGGATTTTGAGACCGTCGAAGCCGGCGAGGGAGGTGTCAGCGCGGAGGTTGCCGTCGCGCTTCCAGATTTTGTAGGTGTCGGAGGGCGCAATCTTGCCGACGAAGGGAATGACGGAGCTCTCGAAGTGGAAGGAAATCTCCATGTAGAAGTCGCGCATGCGGCGGAGCACGGAGATGACGCGGGGGAGGCGTCGGCGCCACTTGGACCAGGCATTGCGGTGGTGGAGGCGGAGGAGGACAAGCGCAATGTCGGAGGCGCGGCGGCAGAGAGCCTCCTGTAGGGCGTTCCAGCCAGCGGAGTTCTGGAGGGAGACATCGGCGCCGGCAGTGGCGAGGGCACGGGCGGCGAAAAGGTCGTTGAGGCGTACGGCGAGGTGGAGAGGAGTTTCTCGGTAAGGAACGTCGCGGCGGTCGAGTAGGGCGGAGATCTGATCAGCGATTTTTTCCTGCGCGAGGGAATCGGATTCGGTTTGGATTAGAGAAGGATCGGGGAGACGCGGGAGCGAGGAGATGATTCTGGAGAGAGTGGTGTGATCGGCCAAAACGACAGCGTGGTGGACTGGACTGTGGGCGTAATTCTGTGGTTTTATGATGGGAGCAGTGTTCGACTTTGCCATGCTTTGTGATGAAGAAGATTTTAGAGTTTAGTAGTGACAGTGTTATTATCTTATGTTATGTTATGGAGTGAAGGGTATTATGGTCCGAATGCAATAGGCGCGGCTTTTTGTAAAAACCAAAGGGAAAGGGACACCTTGTTGAGATACTCCTTCACCTGTCACTTTTCGTCCTTTCATATTCCTTAGGCTTTTTCCACTTTCACACTCAACACACCTTCCACTCCAACTATTCAAAATTTTACATTCAACATACATTCAAACCACACAATAATCCCTTCAAATCATGTTTTTTACTCTTAACTCTCTTCACCTTCTGAATTGAAAACAAAAAAGGTAAATATTGGTAAGAGATGTGGCATGGATGAATCTGCTTTGAATGTTAGGGGAAAAGGGTATTTGTTCCCCCATTTTTTTCAAATTTTTAATTTGTATAATTCTTTAATTTCTTTTATGAGGTAAGTTTTTTAAATAATTAATTTTTTTATTTGTTTTCGCATATACAAATCATCTATTTATTTTTCAGTATTATTTTTAAAATAATGCATTTTTCTCCTTAAATTTTTCTTTTGTCTTTGTTTCTTTGACATTGTTTGTGAGACGTACAAAGTTGGACTTATTGTCTAATTTTTAGAAAATTAACGTTGCATACAATGTGCGCACTTAAAATTGGTTTCTAGATGGTCAAAATGATCACGATAACTTGTTTTCCTCCAATTTTCAATAATTTGATACTAAAATGTCTATGTAAAAATTATATGGATGGTAACATAATGTACGCTTAATTTTTTTATCATAAATCTATGAATTTTTTTTATAACATGTAAAATTAATACCGGACCATTACATTTTTTTTATGTTGGATGAATCGTTTTCCAAAAACCTAGAATAAAACAACTAAAAAAAATTATAATTCATTCTGATAATTATTATTAAAATTACTCGTTATTAAAGTTAAACAATCCTTATATTTATTTTATTTAATCAAAGAAAAATTAATAATTTAATATAAATTTATAATCCGAATACTTCCTTCTCATTAACCTGCAACCTAATCAATTATATTCGACTAATATAATAATATAAATTTAAAATATTAAATTTATATTATATTAACAAGATCCAACTTCATCTATGGTGAGGTGAGGCCTCATGTCTCTTTTTATTTCCACAGAATATTTGGTTGTATTATTGAATAATTTGGTGATATTGGTAACAGTGAACATGCAATACGACAGTAAGGTTGTTGAACATGACTTTTCTTCAATTGGAATATTGGAGTCAATTTTATTTTTCTCTTTTTTAGTATTTTGTTAATTTATTTGTTTTATTAGTATCATTTCAATAATTAGATCAACTGTACACAGGTCAGAGTGTAGAGAAAAGTTAAATTAGACTTAGAGCATGCCAATTTCATCCACTACCTGAATTTAATTTTTAATTAGGATATTTTGATTGCCCTTGTCCTATTTTGTTTCATAATAACTTGTATTATCTTCTTTCATAACAAGCAGTGTATAAAGAATCTTATATGATAATAAATTATATTCATAAGTTAAGAATCATTTGCAGCATAATGTTTTATTGGTCAACATTTTTTACAATAAAATTAATCCGGACCACTTAACTGCGTCCGACATTAAAAGTAACTGTGTTGAATTTTGACCCAAATAATGCAGCTACAATTATAGTCATTGTCTATCTATCATTGACTTACTTATTTATAATTAATATTTGAAGCTGTTAAATTTGACCAGTAATTATGTGGTTGTTGAAACATTTGGTAGATTATTTATGCATCCATCTACCTATTGTAAAGGTATTTTTATTTTTGTAACCGATTGAATCAATAATAATTTAGTTGTAAGTCAAATTTTTCATAAAAGTACATAATTATATAAAAAAGTTAAATGCATTGTAAAATGTTAACGGAACAAAGAGAAGGGAAATATATATATATATATATATATATATATATATATATATAATTTTTTGTTTTGTGTCCACATTTCATAATTCTAACTTTACCTTTTATAATATAATTATTTATTAAATTTTAAAATTAACAGTTACTTTTACAAGTTTTTACAAAACTATTTATTTATTTTCTTTTTTTTCTTTTATTCATCAGCAGTTATTTCTCATGTTTTCTCCGTACATTTCACTTTGTTTTTGATAAATATAATTTTATTTTGTTTATTAAATTAATAACATTACAATGTTATTCATTACTAATATAATATCATGCATATTAAAAAAAATGCGTACACACAGACGTGATAATTCCTGTATTTACGCTGGTATATATTAATATAACTATAGAAAACTCTTACATCTATAAAAAATAATAAAATTATAAAAATAAAAATGAAAATGAAAAATTTAATTTTCTATTTATATTATTGGTATTTTTTTCTATTTTAGATAGTTATAATTCAGTTTTAAAGGAACAAAAATAAAATTAATTTAGAAAAAATGGTTATTAAAGAGTAAAATTAGAAAGAAAGAAAAAGTGAGAATACCAAAAATATGAATATTTATAATTTTCTTTCACTTTATATTTTTATTGCTTGATTTGTTTTATTCTCATGAAATCCACTTACATCCAAGGTGCATTTATTTTTATTATATTTGTTGTATATGTAATTATGTTTAAATAACATATTATTGATTATAATGAATCAGATATTTTTTTAGATTTCATGTTTGAATATACATTTAACGTGTTCAAACAACACTTTTGATAGACACTTGAGTCGAAAAAATGTTAAATGGTGTAAGTAATTTAAACACCAATCTAAACTGTCATTTGACAAGTTAAACAAAATCCAAAGCTCTTGGATTAAGGAGACTACGTCTATTTATTTTTTTAACGAATTTCATTTTTTTTGTAAATTAAGAGATCAAAAAAACATAGTTAATCTTATTTAATATGTTTCACATGTTCAAAATTTTTTTATATCTATTTTAACACCCCAAAATAAATTCCGAAGATTTGTCACTGTTCAGGGGTGTCAAAGTGAGCCAACTTAACTCACACATGCCAACTCATTACATGTCAGCTCAATCTGACTCACTTTTTTATGTGTCCAAAATTTTGTAACCTGATTCTACCAACTACATGTTGGTGGATTAGCCAACTGACTCACTAACGAATATTTTATTTTTGCAATTTATTATAGAATCATGAAAGTGGATTGACTTGATCTATTTTTTTTTAATAATAGTGGAATCAGAGTGCTCACAAAATGTTGCAAGTGTTATCATAAAGACATTGGAACCAAAGTATGAACGTATATAGCTTTGACAAACAAATAAATTAAACACTCAAATTTTTCAAATATTACTGAATAAAATTTGAATATTTAAAAATATCAAATTGTGAACCTATATTATTAGAAGTAATAAATAATTATAATAAAAAACTTATAAAAAATGTTATAATTTTTAATGAAGTATTGTTTTTGGTAGATTATAGGTCAACTCACCTTGAACCTTATTCAAACTCGTTTAACTCGTGGGTTAAGTGAGTCACGTTTAGTTCAACTCACATTTAAAAAAAAAACTAAAATTTTATCAACCTAACCTAGCTCGATCCCGTGGTGGGCTAAGTTGGTTCATGGGTCAGAAACTATTTTGACATCTCTATTGGTACCTAATGGTAGTGAGAATAAGAATGAAAAAAAAAATTATATCCGTTGTATTCCAGTACACCCAATAGTCTCACATCGCTTATGAGTCGATGTCAAAAACAATTTAAATATTTTTTCCTTCCTCTATCCTCTTAGATACTTTCTAAAGACAAAATTTTGATGGAACTCCACATTCAAAAGTGAACAATATACAGTTTAAATACTTCTTTCTCATTCTACTTTCTGAGTATCTTTTTAAGAACAAAACCGTGAATATCTCGAGTTGTATAAATATTTTTATAATTATGATTATGATGTCACATTATATATAATCGTGTTAATTGTATGGTTAGGTGTAAATTATGGACATTAGCTTACTTTATGTGAGACTATTTGAGGCTAAATCGACAAAAAAAAGTTGTCTATTTGGTAGATAAGTTTGACCGAAAGTGACCATGGTGACCGTCTCGAATATAAGCTCGATATTTTTTTCACATGTTTATGTCACATTTGAACTTAAGAAAATAATATTTAATTTTATATTGAATGCGATTTACGTAGAGTGCTAAAAAAGAACAATAAATATTGTTTGATGATAAAAATGGTGAAAAATGATAGCAATATATTTTTTATAATAAAATTGTCTATACAAAAATATCTCAAAATTAAATTCAAAAATTAAATTATGATCTATGACAAATATTTTAAAATTTTTAATTAAATGAGTTCTGAAATCAGAAGTTGAGTTCCATTGACATGTGCTTTAATAAAACAATTTTTTAATAAACAAATATTGAGTATACTAACTAAAACTGCATTTCCTTATACCAAAATAAAAAAATAATTGCATGATACAGTAACTCCGTACATTCTTACAAATACATCACTTCAAAAATATATATCTTTTATTTTAAATACTCTATTATTAATTGAAATTAAAATATTTTATAAATTAACAATGGATATGTTTATTTTGGCATTTGATTACTTTAGTATACCTTTCAGTGAGCAAAAACGGAGATCTATGTACTCTACCGAAGAAAATGTGGATTTACGATTTCTTTAAACACAGATCGTACATTGAATAAGGTTGCAGAAATTTTGCTTGTAGCATGCGACAATTCTGGTCACCTACCTCTCTCTTAGCCAATTGTTTGGTTTGGTTGGCCCTTTTCTAAATTCTGTCGCATTTTAATCACCAAATGCAACCTTTTGTTTTGTTTCAACTGGTGGAAGCACTGGCATAGTTCATATGCTTATACCATCTGTTTTATTTATTGTGGGGTCACCCAAAATTCTAAGCGCCAACCGTAATTCATACATTCACACTACGTATTTCTTAAACAATGTCATGCTGTGAATCACCCAAACTCACCAACCATCGCCACTCTGATAAACTCTGAACTTCTCTCCCTTTCTTCCTTCACATTGTAGATTAGGTTCCTTCATTTTCATGGCTCTTAAGGCCGTATCCATCTGGGGTTATTCCAAAGTTCCTCCTCCTCAATTGGGTGCTGGTCTTGCCAATTCTCATCCTACTCCGATTTGGAATCAAAGATATGATTTTGACAAATGTCGCAGGTGGGAATGCTGTTGTTTGGGTGTTTCGGCTCAGAGAGCTACCACTGCTGTTGAAGATGAGGAGCCCAATGTCCCCCCTTTGGTCGAGTCTTCTGGGGCTGCTGATGGTGTTCACCAAAATGAGTCAAAGGGCTTTCACAAGGACATAAACCAGCTTCCTAGTGAGTTATAAGATTTCTTCCCCCACATCATAATTTTGTTATCTGTGTTTAACTGGCACTCCGAGAATTCTAGAGTTGAGCTCATGATTTAAGTTATAAATGTTGCTGATTTCGTGACCAAACTTTGCTTTTCAACTAATGTTTCTCCTATTGGTGTTTTGGAGGGATAATTTTGCTACTGGTGCCTTTGCTTTTTTCACTTTTCACACACAATTTTGTGGTTGATGCTGGCAGGGCAAGACTTTCACAGTATATGCATTTGATATCATCATTGCGGTAGTTCTTCTTTACATCTTGTCGTCTTTCAAGGCCCCCCTTTTTTATAAGGAGAAAATTGGATCATGTTCTTCAAATTCTCCACTCAAATGACTACACATGAATGCTCTCTCCATTATCAAATCACTTCTATTGAATATACGTTTTGAATTTTCAATAAATAAACAGGTTTTGTCGTTTAATGGGAGAATTTTATGGCAAGGCTGCAAGAAACTACTTTATCTAAGTTCCGTCTTTTTAATTAACAGCCCCAGGGGCCGTCCTATGTTAATGGATTTGATGTTTCTTGAAGGTGTTACAGTAATTTGCTACGATAATACTTGCATCTGAATGAGCATTTTCTTCTGTTAGAGGAATTATTGGTTAAATTTTGTTGATAATAAAGATAACCAACACAGAGGATAAGCCCCCACAAAGTAAAACGCACAAAATCCAAAACTTGCAAATAGAATTTAGAAAGGAACAGATATGTTGTCTTAGAAGAGGGAGAACACATGCCATATACCGAACTTAAAAGGCCGTCTTCCACAGGGGAAAATCTCTCTTTTTCTCACTATTTTTGTTTTTGCCAATTCCTCTGAGTCTACTTGTTTGAATTGAAAACTACCTGAAAGGGAGATTGTTAGTGATGTGACTGGTTACATTTGTGCTTGTAAGATATGTAGAAAGACAATAGACTAACTATGACATGCAACATCAATATTTCCAAACGGCTGACCTTGTTCATTGCATTTGATGTAATTTTGGTGATCCGTGATGAACTCAAGGTAACACAGCCTAAATTCTTTGCTTATTACGATGGCATCAGCGGATATGGCTTATGACTTTTTTAATGCAGGCATGCACTAATTGTTCCCGCTTCAGATATTATGAATTCTATCAGAGCAACATATATATAATTGAATGATCCTCAGGACTGCCTAACCAATAAATTCTAGGTTACTCAGATAGATACAACTGTACTTTTCTTATACAGCGTAATGATTATCACATTGATCTTCTTTCTTATAGTAAATTAAATTATTATACTTTAGCTTAGTACACTTTGAGCCTTGCACACTTGCTAGCATATGGATGTGTATGCATGCAGATAGACAATTTCATGATATGTACTGGATGGAATTATGTTTTTATGCTAGTAATAGCCAGTAAGTGATGTAATTCCCTTTGGTATTTAATTAACATTGTATCACAATTATGTAATTTGGTTAATTGCAGAGCCATTAACAACAATTGACATTTCTTCTTCTTCTTCAAGTAATGGATCAAAGGTTCGCGTGGCTTTTCAGGTATGATAATTAAGTCTTTTTTTCAAAATAAAATATTCATGGCACTATAACCTTTGCTAACTAGTCAGTTGGCTGATACAGGGACTTCCAGGGGCATACAGTGAGGATGCAGCTTTGAAAGCATATCCAAAATGCGAGACTGTGCCGTGTGACAATTTTGAATCTGCATTTAAGGTTCCATTTCTTATTTTATTATATCTTCTGTGTATATTTGATGCATTCGCTTGTAAGTTATACTTATTGCAGTGATATATTTATATTCTTCTCCACAGGCAGTTGAGTTATGGTTAGTGGATAAAGCTGTTCTGCCCATTGAAAATTCTGTTGCTGGAAGCATCCACCGTAATTATGAGTTACTTCTTCGCCATAGGCTGCACATTGTTGGGGAGGTTCAGTTGCGTGTTAATCACTGCCTTTTAGGATTGCCTGGTGTGAGAAAGGAGGACCTCAAAGTTGTTGTGAGTCATCCCCAGGTTGGTTATTACATATAGTTTTTTTTTTTTTCTGTTTTCTTAATCGAGGTAAAGAGTGAATAAATATGATGCATTATGTTTCGCATTTGAATAAAATGAATGTGTATGTGTGATTCTGCCTTAAGATAGCATCGACTTCCTAATAGTACAATTTATTGGATTTCATCAATCATGTTTATTGCTCTGCTATGTAATAATGGCTAACCTCAACATGCGAACTTTTAAGTCTTAATTAACCTGGTTTATGATTGCACAGACTTTTGAGACAGCTGCCTACGTCACCAAACTAAGCTTACCTGTTCCAACAAATTGTTTCAATGACAATTTTACATGCAGGCGTTAGATCAATGTGAGAAAATGCTTAATGATTTAGGTGTTGTCAAGATTGGTGCACGTGATACTGCTGATGCTGCTCAGGTGTATTATGAATTCTCTTGGTCAAAAAGTAAGCATTGATTAGGTTGTACTGTGGCATTTCCTAACAATGATGTTCTTGAAAACAGACAGTGGCTTCAAATTGTGCAAGAGACACAGGAGCTATTGCAAGTTCCCGAGCTGCAAAAGTATATGGGCTCGACATACTGACAGAAAGAATTCAGGTAAGGTTTCCTTTGTGTTATGGAAGATTTAGCTGCTAAATTATATTGCCTTAGCTCACGTTTTCTTTTATCACAACACCAACTTTAATGCATGCAAATTGGATGTCATTGGGTTAGAAATTGATGCCTTATTGATATATTTTAAATGTTTGGCCCAGTCTATTAAATTGAAATTTGATCATCACTTCTAGCAATGAAAAATATGGCTGTAACCAAATTAATAGATTTTCTAAAAGTAAGTGATCATGCTGTATTTTGCTTGGTGATAGCATTTATAGTGTAATTATTTCCTATCGATTTCTCTTTCCTTTTCTTTTGATTCTGTGCAAGTTTGTATCTTGGTGGACCCAGATGTTGACAGAAAAGAAATTTGTTTGTTTGTCAAGCATGTAAGCTCTAAGCTTGAGTGAAAAGCTGCACAGATAACTCCATGGTATAACATACAATTTGAAAGAAGGCCTTGGTACCTGATAGTGTTGATATGTAGATGGCTTAATGGGAATTGAATCCATGTTAGTTAGGAAGGATCCATTAATGGATTGGATTTAGTATGACTTTATGTCATAGAAAATATTTGGTTTTCTAATAGAAAGTAAGTAGTTTTGTTGGGTATTAGAGATCAAGAACACTAGATGCTCTAGTGAACGTAGTATAGAATGTGTAAGGAAAGATCAAAGATATGATCAAAACGAGAAGAGTGATATATTCTATAAACTCATTTTTGATGAATACGTACAAGAACAGAACACGATGATTACATCGAGTTTACATATCACACATAATTGCTCAAACAGGAAAGAGCGAATTACAGAAATGATCGGTATAAATTACACAAACACGTATCAATCCAACTCTTGGCTAAGTTAGATAGACTCGAGTATATATAGACGAGCTGCAACTATAACCAACTATGTAATGAAATAATAAAAAGCTTAACTAACTAAACAAAACAATCGTGCACTAAATAAAGTTTCATGTTATCATTATACTACTTTTAGCAAACAAAAAAGAAACAAGGCATGAGTCAACAAATATTCACCTTGATTTGAGTTTTCTTCCAAATCAGTGTCATCAGACGATTGTCACCAGCAATCAACATTCAACAAATCCAAATAGTAGACTCACTTGCTTCTTGGAATAGGCTTGGTGTTGAACATATCAGCTAGATTCTCCATTGTACCAATTTTGCACACTTCGAATCATTCTTTTTTGCAAAGAAAATGATACATAACATTAATATGCTTGATTCATTCATGTTGAACTCGATCCTTAGCTAAGTAAATTGCACTTAGACTATCATACAATGATAATAGCATCCTGTATCACCATTAGGGCCTGGGTCATCCTTGTACACGAGCCCAACAATAGATGTACCTTTAAGGTACCTAGAAATACAATTAACCATTACTAGTGCTCCTTTCTAGGATTAACCATATACGTACTCGTCCTATAACCGGCAGGAGAAAGGTCTACCATAACATACATCCGACTCCCCACTGCACTAACATAAGAAACATGAGTCATGTATTCCTTATTGAATTATGAAAAGGCAGTACTGCTTATAATAAATAGATGAATAGACAATGTCAAAGGAGTAGCAACTGACATGACACCCTCATGCCAAAACAGTCCAAGACCTTCTAAATGTACTTTATTGACCCTGAAAGAGCTTCTTCTGAGCACAATCTCGCTTAGTGTGCTTGCTCAAAACTCTACCAGCATCTCCTAAGTCTTTCATCTCAAATTCACTGCTCAATAGTGACTTGAACTTTGAATCTCTACCTTATGCATAAACACTATAAGCAGGTTGTCTACATTTAACAAAAGATTAACATGGGAACTGTATTCCGTCAATAAAGTTCCCTTTTTGAAACAATTTGTTACAGATGGACTTTGTCATGCACAACTTCTTCAGCTTCAACTGCAACCCAAAAGTAGTCATTCACTACCTTATAAAGAATTTTATCTAAAAGGGACAAGAGGAGTAGAGAATGAGCCTTCAACTCTTGAATTCTCACAACAAACTCCTCTGGATGTTCAGTCCTACCAGATAGGGGTGTATACACTCCCTGTCCTTCAATAAAGCAATCATCTTGATGTGCTACAGATTGAAAGAGTTCTCTTTGTAAACTTTTCAATTTTGATCACCATAACCTTTCTCTTGAATGTCTTCTTGAAGATTTTCTTTACGACAAAAATAAACAAACAGAGGGGATTACCGCCTATAGATGAAGAACGGATAAGAATTGAAGCTCCACTACCATTTTTTTTGGTATCAGATATGAAGAAACTCACTAGATGCGAAGAACATTAGACGCTCTAGTGAATGTAATATAGAACATGCAAGTAAATATAAAAAATATGGTGAAAAGAGAAAAATGATATATTCAGTAAATTCCTACTTGATGAACACATACAAGAACAAAGAACACGATGATTACACAGAGTTTACATATCAGACTCGCTCATATAGGAAAAAACGAATTACAGGAGTGATCAATACAAATTACACAAGCACATATTAATCAAACTCTTCAGCTCTTGGTTAAGTTAGATAGGCTCGAGATATGTAGACTAGTTGCAACTGTACCTAACAAATAACAAAATAATAAAAAACCTAACTCATTAAACAAAAAAATCATCTAAGAATGATTATGAGTATTCGCATGTGCTATAGAAGACAGTCGACTTTCATCAGACAATGTCCATCAGATGCATCAAAGCTAGATGTTGTCATTATACGACTTTCAACGGATGAAGAGGAGACAATTCATAAATATATAATTTCTATATTAAAACTGGATGATGTCAGATATACATAGAAAATTACTGGATATTCCTTTCTCCATCCTTAGCTATTATTGGATAATATATTCTGTTGAAGCTACAAAAAACTAGAAAACAAAAACATGTTTGCAGTTTCTGGTGAAGTCAACAAGAGTCTAGCTTAAATGATTCATTGCGATTTTGATAGGATGATGATGAGAACATTACTCGTTTCTTGGTCCTTGCAAGGGATCCTATAATTCCAGGAACTGACAAGCCACATAAGGTATACTAATTTTAGTTCTTTACATTGATTTTTACAAAATGTGCTTATGAGTTCATGACTTCTCTCTCTCAGACTAGCATTGTTTTCAGTCTAGAAGAAGGTCCTGGTGTACTGTTCAAAGCCTTGGCAGTTTTTGCTATGAGGGATATTAATTTGTCAAAGGTGTGTTATAGTTATTGATATTGAAGTTTTAAAATTAAGACACGCATTCATTCCTCTTATTTTTTTCATGGAAATTCAGATAGAGAGCTGTCCGCTGAAGCAGCGTCCATTAAGGGTTGTGGATGATTCAAATCAAGGGAATTCCAAGTAAGTAATTCCGTTCGGTTCAAGATTTGCGATGGTAAAATTTAGGGTGTAATTTCTCTGCTTAAAATGCAAATTGATAAGTGGTTCGAACTTTATCTCAAATTGATCAAGGGTACATTTCAATAAAAAGCTTTATTAACACTTGCCCAACTTATTCGTAATCTTCACTATGAAATTTACGGAAATAAGTTAAAAAGAAGTTATTTTGAAAAGATTCTCTGTTAACTCTTCCTTGCACTTTATTCTAAATAACAAATTTTCAAGTTTCCAGTTCAAATGCAGAAAGGAAAAGGTTCTCAGGCGCGGTTTAGTTTTTACTTTATGAATATGATCAACGATACTGGTATTTTGCATACGTGTGAATGGTTTTAGGCATAAAACTTCTCTGGTAGCAGGTACTTTGACTACCTCTTCTACATTGACATTGAAGCTTCTATGGCAGAACCTCGTGCACAATATGCTTTAGGACAGTTGCAGGTCTGCCCATTATCTCATCAACCCAGTTTAATATTTTGTTTCTTATGAATTCAAATACTTTAGATTAATCTTTTGGTTGAAATCTATAAAATTTATTAGTGCAGGTGCATCTGATATAATTATTTAATACTATATTGATGAATAATGAATCTACTTGCACAATATTGAATTTTAGAAACTAGCACAAGGATGACAATTTGTAAAGAGTACTTTTATTTGATTGAAAAAGGAGATACCACATTCAAACCCATTAATCTGGTTGCATATTCCACAATCCTGATGGGAAAGCTTTTTTTGCTTTTACTTCTCTAACTTTAACTCCTTTTACATAATATCAGTTCCGTAGTCCACTGTTAAGCTTCCTTTGACTAATCTATAAATGCATGCATAATCATAAAACTCATCCGTCCTCACTCTTTTTCAGTAAAGAAAAAGTATTAAAGCAATGTTTTTATCTTTGGTGACTCCATATTATGAAATACAGCGTTCAAATCAAACGTTATCTCTAGTTGTTGGTAACGTCTATTTATTTATTTCATTTCCATTTCAGGAATTTGCTAGTTTTCTTCGAGTTCTTGGTTGTTATCCTATGGATACAGTGTTATAGGAGTTCAGTGTTGTTCATCAGAGGTAGATTTATAATCAGAGACACGGTGGAGGAAGTATCCATGAAAAGCATTGCCCCTTTCATTTCTTTCAAAATTCTTTGCATCTCCTAAGGAGGTGATTTGGAGTATATTATCATAGTTTTGACAGTGGAGTGAATGCTGGCAATGCCAACTTTGCCTCCAAAGTATATAAATAAATGACTCTATTGAATTATTGTGGCAAATTAATGAATGACCCAGCCACCCAAAGTTTTCTTCTTCCATCATCTGCTACACCAAGGCTTTTTATCTTTTTTGTTGATCGGGATTTTAGGGAACCAGATTTCCTTACACACTCCCTTATGTGGTTGACTCTTTTTGGTAAAAATAAATTATGGTTGTGCTAATTAGAAAATTTACTGAGATCAGATAATCTTGGAGCAAGTAATAACTTCTCTTTAAAAAAGTTAGAAAGTAGTTAAAATTGAAGTACAGAGATAATTTCATGTCTGTTATGCAGGCCAAAATCTTTTATTTCATCCTGTGAACAAACAATGCTTAAGAATATTGCCCACACATAAGAATGTGCAATCATTGAATTATTCACGAGCTCAATTTCTATAATCAAAATTCCTATAATACAAAATTTAAAAATGTTACTAGTACTAATTTATTGAGTTTAATGGATATGAATTCAAAGTTTAGAAAGACTTAACAACAATCTTTATTAAAATTATTAAATAATCTTAAATAATATTATAAAAAATTACAGTTCAAGTTGTCTATTCGTGTTAAAATCGATTGAAGCTTTAAATTTGCCCATCCAATAAAAACTAAAAATATAATGGGAACTTGCTTCTGTTCATGGTACCAACCAATCTAAACCATTACACAAAATCATTTTTAAAACAATGCTCAACAGGAGTTGTATATAATAAATTAGTATACTAATCATAGGTTGCATAGATAATGAGGTTTCAATTGTGTTTCAAGTCACTGAAAGAACCCCCCAAAAAAACAAACATGTTGACAAATGGTATCCTGATACAACACAATGGATGAGAAAATGCGAGACAACTTATTCATACGAAATAATCAGGACTAGTTATTTCCTGTTAAGCTCGCTCTTCACTTCAGTTCCTCCAAGAAATCAACATTGTCAACCAATACCTACAAAACTCAAACAAAATGAATCAGACAACCAAGCACTAATTATTAAAATGACAGAACATTAACAAAAGAGCATTTGACCATCTCCATGGAAACCGAATTACAAAAGTTGAAACAACATATTTTAGACCAAAAAGTTAACAGCATAGAAAGTTACCGTTAAACCAGTCACTTAAAGGTTTAACATATAATCCATGATTTTTAGGTCATGTTAGATGGAATCTAAAACTCCAATCTCCCAACCCAAACATTAAGTTTATATGACAGTATGATATCATCAGACCCTGAAGCAAACAGGTATTTATATGATTCTACAAGATCCTCAATATGGTGAGAAGAAGGGAGAGACTCACAGTTTTCCACCCATCAGGATCTAAAAACGAAGTGATTTTTGTATTAAGGCCAGGAATTGGCCCTGGTTGCCGGGTAATCTTCCCTCCTACCTCTTGTATAACTTGGCTAACTACCTCAGCACTCTTGTATACATCATCAGTACCAATAGCAATCTGTTACATTAGGAACATGAACTTTATCATTAAGAAGTACACAAACAGAGAAAAGTGTAGAAAAACAGTTTAGGTTCCAAGAAAGTCAGATAACAGAAGCTGTTAACTAACCTGTGCATAGGCATTACCCTTAGAGTATTCAGTGACACCATAGTTATTAGTCAACTCCAACACAGTTGTCTCATGCTCCTCTCCATACCCAAGCATAACTGCAGTGTACTGTAGGACATGCAAGTTGAAAAATGTTGCTAGTTATTAGAATGACTTACACATGAAAAATGCATTGCTAAGGAATACCAATAAGAAATTTCACCTTGGAATCAGGCTTATCAACCTTCCTTAGAACCTTCATGCCCAAAGCCTGTGCAAATGATCCCATAAGAAAATTTCTTTGGTCAATAAAATGCATTTGATTAATAAAAATTTAAATCACATTTCATCAAAAGCAGTTTTATGATCCTATTTTGAGCATCACAAGCAAAAGCAATCAATTGCTACACCAGGCCTTTTTAGGTAAATAATCCAAATCTGTTCCATGCAAAATAGAACATCAAGTTTCAGTCTTTCAATGGTAGCTACAAATTGGAAGCCACAACAACACAGTTAGCTGATTTTCCGGTCTTGAAACCCACCAATAAAACAGGTCAATTCTATAAAGAACAGTTGAAATAGATAAGAGGGCACTTGAATAGAATTTCCATGGAACAAACCAAAATCTGTAACTTGAGTTTTGGTTCACATTAAGAATGCTTCATACTGAATTCTGCTGATTGAATACAGTTACACAGCACACAAACTAAAAGCATAATAGAATTTTTGCTTATGGACACAAAAACAAAATAAATAATTAATGGAAAACTTCTCAAAGTTGACAGTCAGTGGATACTGATCCAGTTGTACCAAAGACAAAGTTTGAACCAGTTTTGACTACAACAATAGCACTGGATTATATGGGGGAAAACATGGATAGTTACCTTTTCATAAAACTTAGTTGAGCGTTCTAAATCTCCAACACGAAGCATTACTTGACAAAATGGGTCATGGACAGTAGGTCTTTGGATAAATCCAAAAGTATAACCATCTGGATCCTTCACAAAGGCAATAACAGTAGTCCCACCCTGAACTGGTCCAGGCTCCCTAGTGATGTTTCCTCCCTTGGCCCGGATGAGCTCAATCGATTTGTAAATCTAAAAATTGAAGCAACAAAGAGTTCATTTTATTCACTGTGCATATAAATACTCAAGCTTTTGTAAAGGTGGACTTTGTCTTACATCCTGAGTTGCAATTGCAAAATGTCCAAAGCCATCCCCTATGTCATACGAGGTCACCCCATAATCTGACAATAAGGTGACATTTAAGCAGTTAGAAAAATACAAAAGTCCAAGTGTTACGGCGTGGTGATAACATACTTGTCATGTAGTGAAAAATAAACAAATGCTAACCCATTGACAAAGAAAAACATCAAAATTATATCATTGAACCCAAAATATACATTCAATCAGACACCAAGGTACGCATGTGCGACAAGGAAAAGATCAGCGTAGCATACTGTATGTTAATTCGACAACAAAATGGGATTCTTCAGGGCCAAATCCAAGAAAAGCATTGGCATATTTTTCATCCGGGATATCTCTATGCCTCAAAAGTTTCATTCCAAAGCATTCTGTATAAAACCTGAAAGAACCGTGAGAAAATTTTAAGCACCAAATAACACAGAGTGTACCAATCAACGAGAACCCATGTCACAAGAAACCAACTTGATGGTGCGATCAAGATCGCCAACACGGTAGACAACATGGAGCATGCGACGGTTATCTTTCTTTGGCCATTCCAACAAGTCAGCCATATTCGGTGTTTGATTCTGCAACACAAGCCATAAACATTCAAACACCATCTCCCAAAAAGTTTTACATTTGCAGTGCATAAAAACCAAACTAAACACCATCACTCTGCATTAAGAAAAGGTGAATAGATTTGTTGGATTTAATTATTAAACATACATATATCAAGATTTTATAAAAGCAAACAAGAAGTTGGAAAATCTAAATAACGAGTCCAGATCGGTTTGTTTTAGGACTTCATCAAGATGCAAAAGTGGTGGAGTACCAAGCTTAAGGCATTGCTAGGAGCATAGCAACAAAACCGACAGTAAACTAAACCCACCCAGGTATCAGAAATTATGAAGAAAACGAGAAGTGGTTCAAAAGAATTAAACCAAACAAATTCCTACAAACGAAACAAGTATTCTCAAATCAAACAAAAACTACAATCAAAGACATGTCAGAAACATTTGAAGTGACTTACCTATAGATTGTTCTGGGTCTGTGTATGTCTGTGATTACAGTAGTAGAAGCCCGCGTATATATAATTCACATAAACTGCTTTTATATTGCTACTTTTTAATGAAATTACACTTTAGTACTTTTTTCAACAATTTTTTATTGTAAAAATGTGATTTCTCTTATTGGTCGTGAATTTGATTTTTATTATTCTGTAGGTGTTATTTTAATTCATTTAATAAATTAAAAAAAGAAATATTTACCAAAATTTTTCATACTTTATTTCATAGTTCCGTTACAGTATTATAAAAATGCCTAGGATTTGACAAAACGGAGCGGTCCATTCTTTTTATATGTTGATATGTAAAAAACGAATTGGATAAGATTAGTCTAAAAGAAAATAGTCAAAGATTACAACCTGTTTTACCACAGAATAGCTAAATAGATTCACCCACCATTTTTTTTAATTTTTAATTATTTAGCTTTTTCTTAATGTGTTTGTATATATTTATAAATAAATATTTAAAATACAATTAATTTTATCTAAGTTTTAATTAATTAATTAATATTTTTAATTAATAAGTTAAAATAATTATTATATTTCTTTTTAAATTATTTTAGTATCCGAAGTATTAATGATTTAAATTATAAGAGTTTAAAAGGTATTCTAATTATTACATTCTAATTCTATTATTATTACATTCTAATATTTTTATCGTATCTCCTTTTCACAATTCGATCATTTAAGTTTTGTTTCACAAATTTTAACATTATTTTTACTTGTATACATTTTAATAATATTTGTAATAAAATAATATATTTGTTTAAATTAATAAAAATAACACTTTCTTACATATTTAATACAACAATAAATCATTTTACTTTTTTTTAGATATCCATAAAATGTGTGAAAAAAAATCAAATAACAAATATTACAAATTAATAATATTTAAGTGGTAAAATGTGTGATTAACATATCCTTTCATCGTCAACGTATCATTCTCAACTAAAGAATAAGTGTAAAGCACATCTTATAATGACATGCAATTAATGCAAAACTTTTTCTTACTTAATTCTCAACCACATACTGCAAATAATTTTCTTTCACAAGACGTTTTCTAGTGCATGATTTGTGACTAAAAATTCAATCGAGGTTGTTGATATTTGAATTGAAAACAATTTATTATCACACTTAAATTCGCATTTTATAGATATACTCACATTAATCTAAACTATTTATCATCACATAAATCATAATATAAATTTGAGTTAGTAGTTTATTTCGTCTATTTGTTTTTGAATTGATTTCATTATTTTTGAAGTTTTCAATTAGATATCAATTTTTTTTTAAATTATAAGATTAAGCAAATAATATGTATATATATATATATATATATATATATATATATATATATATATATATATATATATATATATATATATATTTTTTTTTTTTTT
>Ga0099822_1001380_pt1 | contig 28063 bp, 19 predicted proteins | sample CowpeawhiteBW_FD_76839 | JGI IMG/M metagenome (GOLD analysis project Ga0099822, IMG submission 76839) | Root nodule microbial communities of legume samples collected from California USA - Cow pea white BW | ecosystem: Host-associated > Plants > Roots > Nodule | place: USA: California | collected... | reverse complement strand
ATATATATATATATATATATATATATATATATATATATATATATATAACCTAACAGTTGAACATTAAAATATATTATATTGATATTTTAAATATCTTTTTAATATACTTTAAATTAGTAGTAGTATATTATAAAAGTAGAGTAAGAAAAGTTATATTTTCTTTCTTTTTTTTATGCCTGTACATTCTGAAATGGTTTTTCATCCATATTTGAAGTTTGAACTTTGGAATTATGATACAAGAGGAGTAGGTAGAGATGCTGCTTCCAACAGTTGCAAATGTAGTAGGGAATAGATGTTTGCTCGGATATGTTGTACATGACAAATTTCTAAGAATTGTTCCTTCATATGATACTGGTTTTCTAATAACGGACAAGAATATGGTACAATTTTTTTTCTTAAATTTTATAAAATGATATCTTTTCTTTATAACATCCACTTTTTTTTTTCATTTTGTTCCTATTCCCGAGGCCCTTTTTCCCATCACAATAACATAACACTCATGCAAATTGTCCGTAAAACCCACATCATAATTTCCCAAATCATGATGTTTTTTCTTTATATTTCGGAAAAAGAAACCTAAAAACAAGATGCTATTTAAAATACAATTCAGAACTTGCACCACCGTTTTCCTTAGAAAAGTAAATTTATAGATTAGTCATAAAAATATTTGTTAGGTATAATTACTATTTGGCACATGAAGCACCAATCAAAACTCCTATGACACAAGTAAATGTCATTGGAAGTGATTTTTTAACATATTTAAATTTGTAACGAAAACGATTTTTTGACTAACTAAACATTTTCTGGAATCTAAACTCATCTTTTCATGACATACCCACTAAATGTAATCATTTTGTTCAAATTCAGTTAGTTTTGAGCGCAGCATCATTCATCAGACCACATAGCCGCTACAACCTTTTTTTTTTATAATATCCCCTACAAGCACTTCTATCCATGACACAAAATCTAAAATAAAAATTAAAAAAAACATAGTTGTAAGAAAAAATATTTATATAATTTTGAAGCAAAAACAAAGTGTAACAATATTATTTCACGAGTCCCTGAAGAACTTGATTTTACATTGTTGGGAAGTGAGAGGGTAAGTTTTGTCGTTTTGCTGGGTTTCTAGCTTCTACCTTGGTCTCTCACCCATCATCCTCACCTCTGCTTCCTCCACTTTAGTTACATAACAATAATAATAAAAACAACTGGTACTAAATTTCTGACCCCTACTTTTTTCTTTTTTTTTTCTCATATAATAGGGTCCGATCCAATCCCTTCTAACAAACTGTTCCAACTGTCACCGTCCGATACTTCCACATCCACGAAATCTCTACCGTCCCTTCACTCACCCTTCTGCTATGTCTTCCCCTTACCCTCTTTCTTTCATCCCCTCCGATTGGCTGGTTCAGCGGTACGGTTCCGATGCGATTGGCTCGTTCTCAGTGCAAAATTCCTGAATCCTCTTATCTTCATCGTTCATCGCACTCTCGAATCTTCCTCTTCTGTTATTCTTCCTTTCCCACACCTCTTTGGCGGCGCCGCTTTCCGCACGTGTAGCATAATCCCTGGGAACTTCTTTTTCAACCTGAACGGGACCGATCCAACAATTTGAGATCTACTGAACCGGAGACTGCGGCCGTCATGGAGGATCGGGATGCCCGGCGGATGGCGACTGCTACCAAGTTATCCGATGTGGTGCTCGACTGTGTGATGCCGTACATCCATGACCCCAAGGACCGGGATGCGGTGTCGCAGGTGTGTCACCGGTGGTACGAGCTGGACTCTCTCACACGGAAGCACGTGACGATTGCGCTCTGCTACACAACCACGCCTGACCGCCTCCGGAGGCGGTTCCCGCACCTAGAGTCGCTGAAGCTGAAGGGGAAGCCCCGGGCAGCTATGTTCAACCTCATACCAGAGGATTGGGGAGGTTTCGTTACACCGTGGGTTAAAGAGATCTCTCACTACTTCGATTGCTTGAAGTCACTTCACTTTCGCCGCATGATTGTGACGGATTCCGATCTTGAGGTTCTTGCTTGCTCGCGTGGTCACGTGCTTCAGGCGCTCAAGCTCGATAAGTGCTCTGGATTCTCCACGGATGGGCTTTATTATATTGGTCGCTTTTGCAGGTGATTTTTCTTTTCTTCTTTACTGTGTTTTTGCTGCTTGTCACCTAAATATTGGGCAAATCATTCTCTTTGTTTCTGGTTCTTTTTATTGTTTTCATTACCTCGTGTTGTGTTATTGTTACGAGTAGACTGCTTCCGAAAATCAGGATTGTTCATGCTTGTGATTCATGGAGCAGTTTCACGCTTGAGAGTTTGTGTTTTTATTTAATGTTGGCTGATTATGGATGGTGCAGTTCATAAAAGAAAAATAATTATTTGAACTTTAGTAAATACTTTTACTAGACACTACCACTTATAACCTTTAGCTCTGTTTACTCTATTTACCAAGTTTGGTGAATTCACAGAAACTATAAAAATGAATGCATATCGGTAATTTGATGTTTTTTGGGACTACTACTTGAAAGTGTAATTCTATCAGAAGTTTCTATATATAGAATGGTTGTTGATTAAAATCATACCAACCTATTTACAACTTATGTCATTCAAACATAAATTTCTACATATAGTAAATTTATGGATTTTTTTATATATGTAACAGTCATATTAGTGATGATTTTTAATTGGTTGATTCAATTCTAGTTTGTTGTCTGTATTTCAGACTGTAAATAGAAATTAAGAAGTTTATCAATTCGATTTAGCATATTTGAAGAAACCCTATATTCAGCTTATGAACAAAAAACAAGAATGATAACATAATTCATTTGTGCATCAAAATGGACAATGTTTTAATTGGTAACGCAGTCAGGTGTTTTAATAATTGAGATAATATTTCTGTTTTGGTTTTATAAATTCTTAATGCTTTGTAATGGCATTTTGTAATGGCTCGCGTGGTGTCTTCAATTGGTTTTCAAACCCTGAAAATTATTCTGCAGTTCATATATTGTTTGGGAAGAAGATTTGTTTTTCCTATCCTTTTTCCATAAGATGCTATGTGCCATCTTACTGTATTATTTGTTATTGGTGAGGAGATGTGAGAGTTACTCCGTCTTTTATGAACTTGAAATGAATTGGCCCATTTAATGCTGCTGGAGTTTCCAACAAGTTCATATTACCTTATTAATTGATAATTGATGAGTTAGTGTAAAGAAGATGAAATTCCCTTTTTTTTAAAAAAAAAAAAGAAACAATAACAAGAAGAATATAGAATTCCTTTAACCTTTGATTAAAACTAGGCATCGATACCTTATAAACTTTGAAGAAGATAATTGCCGAAGTGCTTTGAATCCTTAACTATAATATTGTGAAATAGATTTAAACTTGTATTCTTCCTTTCTTTTAGTCTGGACATAACACGCATAAGGTTGATGACATATAATTCAACTTCTAATCCTTATCAAATGAAAAGTGTTTTTCACATCTAATTATAATACTACAATTATGCTTTTAACTTGTTTATTCTGATTTTACTACCAAGAACTTGCCTTATTTTCCATGTTGTGTTGAGTATATTCTTTTGCAGTCATTAATTAAATTATCTCGGTTGTTAATTTTTTTTATTGTAATTTGATATAATTGTTTTTGTAACTTGTTTATTCTGATTTTACTACCAGGAAATTGCCTCATATTCCAACATGCGTTCAATTCCAAGTTTATACTCTTTTGCACTCATTAATTACACTATAAGTTACAATATTCTCTTCTCAATACTTATTTCATATCTAGAATAAGATTCTCTTAGATGTAAAGAATATAAAAAATAGAAATGTTTTGTTGAGAAAGAAAGGAAATCGATGATTTCACTAGTTCTAATATAATGAATATTTTCATTACCAGTATAAATTTTTTCACGCTTTTTATCTCTATAAAATTTCTAGAAAGTATTAAATAAATAAAATGCATTCAGCATATAAAAAATGTAGTTCTGATAATCATAAATCTCGAGAGTAATAGTTAAAGAATTATTGAATAGAATTTTTATTGGGAACTAATGTATTAATTACATAGATTTTTAGATTTTTTAATAAAATAATTCACTTTTTAATTCTTTAAGTATTTCTTTTAGAGTAATGACTAACAACCATTCAACACAAAACAAATGCTAATACCTTTTTCATTTAAAGTAATATAAGAAAGAAATGTTATCGGAGGATTTAAAAATCTTCAGTTGTTCATTTTTGACTTCGATTTTATCCAACTTCTTACTCATTCAAACTAAAGGTGTTTGTTTTAGGAGAAAGGGTCACTTGTGGCTAGACATTGATTTTCCAAGTATGGAACGTATGCCTGTTATTATAAATTTGTGTGGCCCTGACAGTGAAATTTCCTTTTGGCAGGAATTTGAGAATCTTGTTTTTAGAGGAAAGCTCACTTGTTGAGAATGATGGTGACTGGCTCCATCAGCTTGCTTTGAATAATACAGTTCTAGAGACCCTAAACTTTTACTTGACTGATATTGCCAATGTCAGAATCCAGGACCTTGAACTTATAGCCAGAAATTGCCCCAACTTAAACTCAGTGAAAATTACTGATTGTGAAATATTAGATTTGGTGAACTTCTTTCGATATGCATCTTCTCTAGAAGAATTTTGTGGAGGTTCCTACAACGAAGAATCAGAGAAGTACGCTGCTATATCATTGCCAGCAAAATTAAGTCGTTTGGGTTTGACATATATTACAAAGAATGAAATGCCCATGGTGTTCCCTTATACAGCCTTACTGAAAAAATTGGATCTTTTGTATGCAATGCTGGATACAGAGGACCATTGTACGTTAATCCAAAGGTGCCCCAACTTGGAAGTACTTGAGGTAAGTTTCCAACATTCTGTCATTATATTTGCTATCATTGTTTTGCTTGTCTTAATTTCTTTTTGATCTAGCCTTCCACATTTAGCCATACTCCACAAGCCCAAACGTTTTACACAGATTAAAGCACACATGACATTGTAAAAATAATAAAATCAATGAAATAGATATATAGACTATAGTTTAAAGTGCACATGAAATTGTAAAATTAATAAAATCAATAGAATGGAAGTGGGTATTACTTAGAGACAATAGTTTATATTGAATTAATCAACGTTTGAAATATTGATAATCAATTAATAACTGTTCCTTATGGGCAGTCAAGGAACGTGATTGGAGACAGAGGATTAGAAGTGCTTGCTCGCTGTTGTAGGAAGCTTAAAAGGCTTCGGATTGAAAGAGGTGATGATGATCAAGGAATGGAGGATGAAGAAGGTGTTGTTTCACAAAGAGGACTAATTGCTTTGTCACATGGCTGTCCAGATCTTGAATATCTGGCCGTTTATGTATCCGACATTTCAAATGCGTCTCTAGAACACATTGGTACTCACCTGAAAAAGCTTTGTGATTTTCGCCTTGTCTTGCTTGACCGTGAAGAGAAAATAACTGATTTGCCACTTGACAACGGAGTGAGGGCTTTACTGAGGGGTTGTGATAAGCTCAGAAGATTTGCTCTGTATCTGAGACCTGGGGGCTTGACCGATGTGGGACTGGGTTACATAGGACAATACAGCCCAAACGTGAGATGGATGCTTCTAGGGTATGTGGGAGAGACTGATGAAGGGCTTCTGGAATTCTCTAAGGGCTGCCCCAGTCTTCAGAAGCTTGAAATGAGAGGATGCTCCTTTTTTAGTGAGTATGCACTAGCTGTGGCTGCAACTCGACTAACTTCTCTGAGATACCTATGGGTTCAAGGGTATGGAGCATCTCCTTCTGGGCGTGATCTTTTGGCAATGGCTCGACCTTATTGGAACATTGAGTTGATTCCTTCTAGACGCGTGGTTGTGAGCAATCAACAGGAAGAACCTATTGTTGTTGAGCATCCTGCTCATATTCTTGCATATTACTCCCTTGCTGGCCCAAGAACAGATTTTCCAGATACTGTTATACCTTTGGATACTGCAACATATGTTGACACTTAAAGTTGTAAATACCATTTTTTTTCCAAGTTTTTATTTTATTTTTTTGGTTTTCTTCCCTTCAAATCTTTGTTTGTACTTTGTAAGTGGGTGACAATGTTTTAGTTTAGAGGGTTTCAATTTTCTCTGTAATTCCTAGACGATAGCCTTGTAATAAGCTCGTGTTCTTGGCTTCCTATAAACTCTTGCAGAAGGTAGTTCCCTTTCCACCGAAGATGCTCAATTTTGTGAATATAAAGCATGGGGTTGTTTCTATTTCTTACTGTCTCTACCTTCTTTTTTCTCCTCTCCTCGTTGTTCCATTTTCTAATCTTGCTAAAATTGAATTAAATTAATGCAAAAATGTGTTTTTTTTTTCTCCATGAAGTTTTTCTTAATAAGCACGGATAAATGAGTTAACTGTACACAGTCTTCTCTGTATTTTTTTGTTTAGCTGCACTGCCCACTATTTCTTTACTCATAGATGGAGTTTGGATGAGTACAAGGAATTGAGTAAAAAGTTGTGTGTCTGTTTTCAAAATTTTAAAAATTGTCTTTTCTTAAAATAACGATATATCTTTTTCAGCCCCCACCTTGCAATCAGGGTGCTGTCACTTTTGTGACCACTACACCATCAATACTGTCCGATCAACGTTGTATGGAAACAGGACCAGTCGTGGATTGAAAAATAAAAGACCTGCGGTTCAAAACGCCGTATTTAATTTACAATTTTAATGGGCTAAATTTTGTAATAAAAAAGTTTGTTTTATGAAAATACAGATGATTTAAACAAGTATCATTGAGACAGTAAAAAGAAATGAAAAAAAAAATGTACATTGTATCTTATTTGTTCCCCTTCTACGTATATAACTTACATTACTTTTTCGAACTTCTACGTATAGTCTGAGCATGCAAAAGAGGTACTACCGTGAAATGTAAAAAGAAAATTGAAATAAAAGGTTGATCACAACAATCATAAAAGCCCATCTACGTCTGATGAAGACCTATCACTTTCATTACAAATGGGCACACTTTAACTTGTCTTGTTTTACATAAAGTTTGAAGGTTGAATGAGCCCATGAATGGGTGCTTGTTCATGTTGTGGACGTTGTATACACTGCCAAAGTATTCTCTGTAATTTTATTACATTACCAAATTATCTTATTCACATTTTCACCCTTCTCTGTTTGCTTGTTTGTTGAAATTATCTGTAATTTGCTAAGCTCTTGTAATTTGAAATTATCTTCTTTCCATTATGCACAACACAACTTAAAATGAAAGACCTTACGATTTTTCAAAAAACATTTTAGAAATGTCAAACTCTTTTTATGTGTATAAAAATTTGAGAGTATCCATTATATAAAATATAGTACAAAAAAATTATTCATATTCTAATTTATAAATGTGGAAATAGCATTCGAAGGCCTTCGATGATTTTTGAATTTGTATTCTACTATTTGCTGAAATTCAATGTGAAAGTAATTGTGTTTGATGCAAGTGTGTATAGTCTTGCTTGAGTATTTTTCTTGTCTTAGAGTTAAGATTTTCTAAATATTTTTTGTAAATTTCGCAAATCTTTGTGGCATAGTGAAAAAGACTCTCTAAATGTGATTTGTTAGAGGAGACTGAATGTAGATTCCAAGGAATCAAACCAAGGTAAACCTCTTGTCAGTTCTATCTTTTCTCTTCTTATTTTTGTCACGGTATAAAAAATCCAACAACTTAAGCATCCAATCATATTGTTACAATTATTTTAACAAGTTATTCTTTTGAAAATTAGTTCGAAAAGATTAAATTGATCAAAACTTGATAAAACCAATTCACCCTCATTCTTGGTTGTGAAAGATTGGACTATTTGTTTTAACAAAGTGGAGGTGCAATATCATGTAAATCTACCAAACAATATGTTGTTTCATGATATACCATGGAAGCAAAGATTATTTTTATAAATACTAGTGTTGCTCAGACAAATACTTATTATCTACATGATTTATTATCTATATGATTTATCATTATTAAATAAACATATACCTCTTATTACATGGTGGGACTATCGTTGTGAGATATGAACACGTTTCTAAGTGACACTCATGAAACAAGATACATGCACAATGTCGTAATGTGAATCTACTAAGTATAACCTAAAATGAACACCGATATTGTATATTTTACTTACTAAAATCCGGTTAGAGAAGATGTAGCTCAAGACAATTAAGTGTGTGCATTTTCTCGGGTGAAAGTTTATAAGCATCAGGTGTAAGACTCACACCCCAAAGATTTTTCACGCTGAAAGACAATATTTTGTTTTAAAAAATGGTATATTTTGTTTTATTTTGTTTTTAAAATTATATGGAGATCGTTAGAAATTTTAGTATAATTTAAAAAATAAATAAGTAAAAATTATTAAAATAAATCTTATTGTTACAAATTGTTTTAATCAAAATTAATTTTGGAGGTAAATGGTGTTTATGATAAACAATTTTATTTTTTCATTTTTTATTGATTAGTTACTATTTTATTTAATCATATTAATTGCAAATGATTCTTTGGTTTCTCTTCTATCCATAAATACGTCTAAGTGCATTGGGGACAAGACACAACAAACACATCAACTCACAAAAAATGTTATAAATATTTTATTTTTATAAATATCTTAGGTTGAAACACACATGATATTTATAGGTAAGAGAGATAAGAATAATTTGCAATTAATCTGATTAAATAAAAATAGTAACTTATAATTAATAAAATATATTAAAAAATTAAATTGTTTATAGTAACATTTACCTCAAAAATTAATTTTGATTAAAACAATTTGAAACGACAAATTTTATTTTAATAATTTTTATTTATTTATTTTTTAAACTATACTAATATTTCTAACACTAATACATTTAAATATAACATATTTTAAAACAAAACACATTCGTTAAGACATATAGCGGGGAAAGATTATATTGTTGTCTTTTATGTTTGTTTCTGTATATATTACTTTGTGTATGAGTTAATACACCTCAATCTAAATTAATATATTTGTTTTTCTGATAAAAATAAAAATTTGCTGAGTGAAATATAGTTTGCTATACAAATTTGAATTAAAAATTATGTAATTGCTTTTGAGTTAAAATTATTGTATGAATATCTATTCGTCGAACAAATATGGACCAAATGCATTTGAAAATGATTCTTTGTACCGTATATGAGATTCCTTTAGCAAATCTCATATACTTAGATTGATGACCAATACAGAGCAAGAAATTACATAGAATTCCATAAAATGGAACCACCACCAAAGCCATTAATTATAACTCTTACATGAAGTTTTAAACATCAAGATAATATTTCATTTTTTTCCAATCAAAATTGCATATAAAATATGACTATTCAACACTAAAACCAAGTCAAAAAACAGAAAAAAGGCATCACTGATTACTTTTTAAAATTCAAATTTGTATATTTTATATATTTTCTAACATTTTCATATAATGTGTTTATTATAGCTCTATAATACTCAAACTAATCTTTTAAACCAATCATCATATTCAAAACCGAATATCTCAAAGCATAATCAACCTTTGTAATATTGATTAATGAATCTGATATAAGAGCTTATATTTAACTTAATACCGACACATATGTTCAAAGTCTTAAAAGGTAAACTTAAGAAAATGAAATAAACTTTTTATTGATTATAATTAATTTATATTTAAGTTAAGAAAAAGAAATTATATGAAACATTTTTACTAATTAGTTTGTAGTATCCTATCTTCAACTCAAAATTAAAATTTTCTATTAAGAATTGTACTTTAAGTTTAAGTTAACTTCTAATACACTCTTTTTATATAGAGGTATATATATCTCAAATTTGACACTAGACATTAATAATTGGTCCGATAACGAGTGAAACAACATGTAAATTTTAAGCTTAACTTAATATCTCAAAATCAATTTGTAAGGTGAATGTTACCGCCATTTATATTATATAAAATTGTTTTATCTCTAGTTAATACGAGACTTATAACATTTTCCTGAACTAAATTTTTAAAAGCACACATATAATGACGTCTTTCATGCGTAAAATTGATTAATTTCATATATAATGTTTTGAATGTATGTAATGTTTTGAATAGTTGGACAATAAAAACTCTTCAAAACTAAAGAGTTGGTGAAAGTACAACAAAATAGTCATTATTAGTTCCTTTCAACAATATTTCTTAATTATATTGTCATTAAAACACATAATCGAAAACAACAAATGAAAACCGAACCAAATTAAACATCCTCGTGCGTGTTTGGTTTAGTTTATTTTAGGAAGCTGAATGCTTTTTGCCAGCTTTCCAAGGCTAAGACCACTTTTAATTAAAAATAAATACTTTAAAAAAGTTCCTAATTGATTTTTTGCCAAGTTCCTAAGGCTTACTGATTGATTCCTATGATGTTTTGTTTGTTAGAAGCTATTTTTTTGTTGTCTTTATCGTTGATTAATGTTAAATTTGAAATTCCAATTTTTAATAATAAAATACGATATTTTAAGAGAGAAAACATGTCTTAATTTTCTTTCAAAGGAGAAAATTCCAATTAAGCATTATAGTTTAATAAGATTGTATTTATAAAGTTTTGTGGATTATGACACATGCATGATGCGTTTTGGTAGACTTTATAAAATATTTCATTCCACAAAGATTTGCATGCTTAAAATGAATTTAAATTATTTTAGGTCCTTAAACGATTACATTATTATTTAAAAGTTTTGTGGGTGGGACTTATCTTCTTCAAAGTATATTTATTCGATGTTGGATGTCAAACACTTAACTAACTATTATAATCATATAATATACACAACTTGACACATGTTGATACACAGATTTTGATTCTCAAACAGTTATTAGTACAACCGTGTGAATCTTATCCTTATATTTTTATTTTATTGCATATAATTGACAATTAAATTTTATTAGTCTTCAAACTATAGTCATACGTGTCAATATATCTTCCATGAAATTACACACGTCCCTTTGAATCATTATCTACTCACTTTAATTAGTTTATATCATCCTTTCAACTATATAATTATTTTACTATTCTTTTAATTCTTATACACTTTATCAAACTGATTTCTATATTTTTGTTTCAATTTTTATCAAATTCTTATACACTTGTTCTGGTTCTGATCTAAGTTTTTTGTCTGCAGCCATCGTTTGGCACCTTAAAATGAGGTAGGAATATTTAAACTGCACTTACCGCGTTTTTGAGATATTTTCTGTTCATGTTGGAACTTTTGAGCTCTGTCACGATTTTATTCTTAAAAGGTGTCTCAGAAGAGTGGAAGAAGGTATGAATATTTAAATTGCTTTTGACTTCTACTCCTAAACGATGTCAGACTTAGGGTGTACCAGAATAATTTCTTTTTTTATAAATACGATTACATGATATATCAAAATTAAAAAGTTGTGATAAAATATGCTGGAGTAAAAGCTTAAGTAGGAAAATATACAAAAAAAAGAAGAAGAAGTAAATGTTCAATGACAAAATTCTTTGAAAATAAAATAATAAAATTTAAACAATAATAACTAAGTAATAAATTTAAAATAACTCTTTTAATTACTGCACGCTTTTTATTGATATTATGCATCTCATTTTCACTTCATCGCTTTCGGTTTTATTCTTTATGATAAACACAACTTTAGTGTCTCTCATTTAAAAATCAACTGTAACCACTTTTAAATGACCATATAATAAAATCAAGTCGTGGGTATATGGATTAATGTAAATTAGAATTTAATCCTTCTTGTTTAAAAAAGTAATCCTTATTCTTCACACTGTTTTCTTAAGAATATCCTTCTTCAAACTGTTACTAAAGGCATTAAAAAGCTTTCTTAGATTACCTTTTATCTCATAACATTTTCATTTGATGCCATGAATATTACAAGGTATATCTATTAACTCTGTGATTTCTTCATTAATCCTATCAGTTAAAGTCTTTTTAGTTTTCACTTTCGTTAATTTTCTTATGACCATATATATGGAAAGTGGCTTCATAAGAATTAGGTGTATTTGTATTATTCTAAAATGTCATTTGCTTGTAAACTTGATTTCATAGCTACTTTAAAGCTTAATGCACAAGTGACAAAACTATTAATATACATAACACTTTGATCATAGAGTTTATAACACTTTATTGATTCTTTAATACACGAATTATTTGTATTTTATTCATGCCACTTTTCATTTATCTTTGTATTCAATTTTTAGAATTTGCTAACATTTTCTCAAAAGAATGTTGTCGCAATTTTATTTATACAATCTTCTTATATGATTAATAGTTTTTTCTTTTAACTTTTTTTTTAAATTTGAGGTCAATGATAATTTAAATATATTTTTCTTTTCCACCTATTCAAAACACCTTTTACAAAAAATTGTGACAGAAATGTCAAATTTGAAAACGGATAATTCCTCTTATTATTAACCTTAAATATTATCTTAATTTCAAACTTTAAAATGGACAATTTCTCTTATTATTATCCCTGACTTGAGATACTAACATATAAATATAAGTTAATGTGATTGGTAAAAATATATGAAAATTAATTTAGTAAAACATTCATGATTTTTCGCTTGTAGATATTAAATATATAATTTAGTTTTATTTGTGCAAAAGTGGAAAAAAATATCATAACACGTTGATTTTTATTACCGTGATAATTGATTTATAACGTAAAATATTTATAGATTACAGCTACATAAAAATAAATACTTAAATAATATGTGCTATTTCTTTGTTCACGAGTAATATTACAAGTTATTTTCTACAAATCTTATTTAAAAAAAGGAGGAAAAATATGCAAATGAAATAGATGTAAAGTGGGTATGTACAAAAGTATACCAAGTATAGTAAGTTCAATGAATTTAACTATTATACGAGTAATAATTCTATTAATTTACTAAACATTGTATATTATATATGAAAAACAAAAAGGAATACTTTTGTTGAAAATAATTAAACTAAATTGCTCTTATTTTGCTAGTTGGTTTATAGCATCTTGCAGTTATTTTTGTTTATATTTCTAAGAATCAATTCCGTAAAAATGACTACCTCAATAATATGGTTTAATTCTTGTTTTATGCATATATGCCATGTTCATTCCTTTTATAGGTAGTGACAGACACTTGGAAGAAATGACGTAGAATCTATTGGTATAACTTTAAGTTATTATTCAAAAAAAGTCAAGAATATTTTGGAATTAAAAACTCCTAGTACCACTAATATTTGAAGAAAATCAAAAAAGAAACATTTCTAATCTAAACTCTGGAATTGAGATATATATGCTTATTCTCGTGAAGACTGATGAATATAGTCCTTCCAGAACTTGAAGAGCCCAATCTGCAATTTAGTCTAAGGTCGGTTGCTTTATTCCTCGTAATAGTTTGGCTTAATATTTTTTTTCATAATAATATTTAATTGGATGCTTAGTCTTCTAATTTCTAAAATTTAGACGATTATGATCCAAAATAACGTTAAAAGTGGAGTTTAAATTTGATTTAACCTTCCAAAACAAATTTTTTATAAAGTAAATATCCGATAACAATATTTAATACCATGGAGTATTAGAGTTTAAGTTTAACTCAATTTCATAAAACTGATTTTTTTAAAAATAAAAATTCTGATATCATGTTAGAAGTGAAGTTTAAATCTAATTTAACCCGATAAAATTTACTTATAATATGAGAAATTACCTCCATGTTTGATTGATCGAGTGAGAATTAAAGAGGAAGAAAAGTAGATTTAAAGGTTAAAGTCTTAGTATGGTAAAAGATGTGTTGATAGTGCATGGGGAGTAGAATATGCTATGGGGTTCTCAAGCAAAACAAAGAATCAAAATAAAGCATGATGGTTGGAGAGACCAGCAAAAGAAAAGAAGGAACAACGCAAACACAAAAGTGATGCCACCAGCGAAAAAGAGATTGGCCAGCACAGAAATATCAGAGAAAAGGGAGAAGATGATTGGCTGAGAATCAAAATAAATAAAAGCTCACTGTGATAGTGTGAACCGCATTGGTGCATGCTTACGTGAATCTGCTTATTTATATTCTCACCCAATCAAGCATGGGATTCTGCCAAAGTGGAATGCAAACTCGGATTCGACTCGTAAAGTGATGCTCAACTTGCCCTTATTGCTCACACAAACCAAATGCTTGATAACAATCTCATTCTAAAACCCACAAAAATTAAAATTTTGAGTTGAAGATAGTATCAATCTGTGTTACGTGAGTTCAGTTCAAATCTCACTAATGTTGAGTGATTTTACCTTCGAAAGGCCTATCAAGCAGATACATAACATTATTACTATATCTGTGGCTTGTTGGATAAGGATGAAAGGTTCTGATATCTGAACCTATGTTAATCAGAGTGTGATAATAGAATTCAATAATTTGTGATGTTTGTCATGTTGCTTTTGAGACATAGCATGCCTGAATGGTACATCATATGATTGGGTCTCCAAAGAAATAGACATGATCACTGTGACTAAAAAGATAAAGAGGAAAACTTCAGAAGAAGAAGGCCATTCCAAATTCATTGTTTAGCACTGGAACATGATTGTTTCTTTTATGATGATCAATAACCATGAACTAAGTAGCTAGCTTCAGGTCATCTACATTAATCCTACAGAACAATGATCTGATCCAGTGGAATTTTGTTGGGGTTGTCTGTGACTACAGTGCGTGAATACCGAAAATAGCTTCATTATTGAAGTCTCTGGGAGCCATGCCGAAACCTGGGGCTTTTACCTTGGCATAAGCCTCATGCAAAGCACAGTCATAGAGATCCTGTCCCTGCATTTTCAGGGCCATGGAAGTGATATCAGACGAAGACGACACAAACAAGTTGTCACTGTTTGGGTTGAAAACCATGAGTGATCCATCATTGCAGTGGCTAGTCCAGTCCAACTGGACTTTTGACAAACTATTCATGGGCGACACGTTAAATAACGGAGACTTGATCTTATCTGATGCAGCAGTTTCTGTAAGATTAACAGTGGTTATGTCATGGATGCTTGGTCTCCTTTTATCTTTTCCTCCAGAAACCTTTTGCCTTATGTAGTACTTCTGTGCATGGCTAGCAACTTGGGTGGGAGTTTTTGTCACCACAAAATTGCGAGAAATGTTTCTCCAATCCCCTTTACCATACTTCAGAAGTCCCATCAGAAAACGTCTGCAATTCAACACCGAAATCATCAAGTACAGGAACCAAAAACTACAGAGATTGAAGTACCTCAAAAAGTGTAAATCGGTGAAAGAAACTCACCTGTGTTCTTCTTCAGTCCAGGGAACCCCTTTCTTTCTCTCTTGATCAGAACCTCTGACAGGTGCAGGCCTTCTTCTGCAACCATCATAGTTGTGGTTGTGAACAAGCTCAAAGGTGAAAGAAGAGGCAAGATAACCAGGAATTGGAACACGCCCTGCTTCAATTTCACTCACATCTTCTTCCAATTCCCTATACTGCTTGATCACATCGAACACGGTCTTCCCAGGGATCATGGCTGCAACCTTGAACCATCTATCTGGGGTGTCCTTGTCATATATAGCAAGGGCACTTTCAAACTTCTTGTTATCTTCCCTGCTCCATTCTGTGCTCTGGCTCTCTTGCACAAACCAATTTGAATCTGGCATAAAACAAGGAGGGTACAGGGTTTCCAATTCCATACCTCGAACCACAACCATACAAAAACTTTAGTTCAATTAAGTCCCTAAAGTGATGGATCGAAAGGGGTGCTCGTAAAACACAGGAGAGAAACACAAACAAGAAGAAATTATAGAGCTTTGAATCACTAGGTGCACACAGATTTCAGAATCTTTTGCGCGTATGATCAAGATAAAGTTGAGAATCTACAAAAGCCATACCTTTTAGATTCGTACAAAATCTTGGAAAAATCATGTTGTACCAGAATTTTGGTGTGTGGGTATGACGAATTCTGAAATTCTGAAACTAAAACAACACAGATGTTGCTGTCTTGTGGATGAAACCAGGAATAAGGTAGAACCTCTCACCCCCACCAAAGAAAATAAGGTTTTTCTAAGGTGATGATCCTACAAAGGTGAGGTCCACGGTAAGAGAGAAAATTTTGAGAAGCTAAGAGGAAGATGATGCATAAAGCTAAGATCCAATAAAGAAAAGAGAGGCTATTTACAATCAACAATGGAAAAGTTGGAAACAGGTTCTCTTTGTCGTTTCTTGGTGACCAAGCAAACTTTAAAAGCTAATGCATGTATCAAACACATACATGTATATGTATATATACATAGATTGGAAACTGAGTGCTACTTATTGAGTAGGAGTAGGAATCAGGGTATCCAACGAGATAAGGAATTAGATTTGGATTTCTTGGTGGTTGTGTAGTGATTTTAAAGCAGAGAGAATGGAAAGAATTTAAGGGTTTTTGTTAAGGTAATAAGATTGGGATTAGAGTGGCACACTTTCTACTTTCTATTTCCATTCTTAATCACATACTCAAAAAATGTTTAAATATAATCAAGGGTAAAAATAATAAAATATACAAACTTTTTTTAGCGGAAAAGTACAATTTCCATTTAGATAAAAATAATATTTTCTATTTTGACATTTAATAGTCTTGTCATCTTGTTTATAAACTATTTTTTACTTATATACTTTGTACGATTTTCAGATATATGTTAAAAACATTCATATGAAGTATAAAATTCAAGAATCAAACCATTTTGTTCGTGTAAGCATGTCAAATTAATTTATAATTTAGTTTATCAAATAGCAAAAAAAAATCTATAGAAGCATAAGACTAATCTTTTCAATCTTTTCAATCTTTGCATGGTTACAGTCAATGGTTAATATTTATTATATTATAAAGTGTACTTTAGTATTTCAAAGATGCGCCTGTAGCTCAGTGGATAGAGCGTCTGTTTCCTAAGCAGAAGGTCGTAGGTTCGACCCCTACCTGGCGCGTTGTTTTTTCTTTTATTGTCTTTTTCTGCCATCCAAGCAAAAGCTGCCAACATAAACTACCGAAATCCCAAAGGTCTTTCTTTTGATGCAAAAGATGGTGCTGAAGTTGAACATATTAAAAAAAACAACATTAAAATTCTAGAAATCCATTTCAACAATTCGAAGTTTTATCAACCACATTCATCACATTTTGTGAACCCCTAAACTGACAAAAAAAAAAAAAAAAACAGCTTTGAATTATCTACAGCAAATATTTTATTGATTTCTGCTACAAATCCAACTTCACAAACTGCCATAAACAACTTGATGTGTTCCCCTTGGGTGGTGACATCACCTCTCCAGTGTAATAATGTACACTCTCGTTGTCTCTCAGATTCCAAATTTCGTTCCTTTTTCTTCAGAAACTTTAGCACTTTGGAAGGTCGTTGGGAGGTGGAAACGTGGACTCGTGGGGACCCTTGCCGTTGTCTACTATGAATGCCATCTTCAGTCCCCATGTGGTGTGTACTTCTAAATGGCAATGCAGGAACCAAACACCTTCACAGTTCACACATTATAAACATCAATTTAGGCAACAGGAACTACATGTTGATAACAAAGTTTAATTTTCACGTATGGTAACTGTAATAGATTTTACAAATATCAACAAACTCACTGTATATACAGTTATTTCCGATTCATCGGTACTGTAAAACCTTCTATGCTGATATACTATTTAGTCTCTGTCATAATTATGCATAATAATTGCATGGGAACTTTTTGAAACACAAACAAAAACACAGAAAGTGATCAGAAACTACCTGGGTTATTTGCCCTGAATCTGATTGCTGCCCATCCACCATTGGGTACCCCGATTGTGTTTCTCTCAACTGGGTCAACAAGATTAAAGGCTAATGGATCCTTCTCTGGGTCAAAGTTCCCTAGCCCCTGCCCTACGACAAAGAAATTGTAGCCATGCAAATGAAAGGGGTGATTTTCAGGAGCTATCATTGCAGTGCCCTGGAGAATAATTTGAACTGTTGAACCGAAATTCAATCTGTACAGTCTTGTGCCATTATTGGTCTGAATATTTGCCGGTTGAGTACCAGTATAATTAAAAACAATAGGAGGGTATGCAGGGAAATCATCTGTAAAAACACCCCTGACGTTGTAGTAATGTGCTTCAAGAAGTGATGTTGTCGGCAACAAAAAGGTGATATTGTTAATAGCAGACACAAGCCTGCTCCCAGTGAGACACGTGTCGCATGGGTTAAGGCCAACGGTTATGGCAAAGAAAAGGGAGTGGTCAACGGTTAATGGAACTCTTGCAGGGTATTCTTTGGAGTTAAGGCTTCTTAGGGAATCAATGAAGTGAGTTGTTAAAGGAGTTGCATTCAGTGCAGGAATGGTGGTTAGAGTTGTTGTGGGATAAGGTGGTGTGGTTTTGTAGCGAAGTGTAGCAATGGAAGTAACGTTGTCAAAGCCTATGGGGGCATCCATGAATGGAGTAACTGCTATTAAGTACTTTCCAACACCTTTGTCAGCGGACAATAAAACATTGGTGGTTTGGCCAGGACTCATGAATATTGTGTCTGTCTGAAAAGGTTTAACGTAGGATGCATCTGCTTCAACCACTGTTAGCTTGTGCCCCGCAATTTTGAAGAAGAGTTCATCGTTCAAGGCAGCGTTTATGATGCGCAGAAGATAGGTCTTGCCACTTTCGACATGTAGAGTGTAACCTGCACAGTTTGATTAAGCTCTGTATTTCACCATCTGTCAAAACATCCTGAAACTGTTTCTTTCTCTTTTGTATTTTTACTTTAGCTATAACATGATTGATACTATAGTATAGCTAATTTTTGTTTTACATTCTTAAAACTTACATAAAAAGTAACGAATATCATTGTTGTTAATATTAAATTATTGAAAAAGAAATAGCTAGTGTATAATATCAGTACCCCTAGAATTGCAACCAGGAAGTGGTCCTGTATGACCATTGATGGTATGAGCATCGGATATGTTGGGTGGAAGACCAGAACTTTCAGCCTGATTCAGCACTGCTTCAACGTCTGATTTCCACCATTCACCTGCAAATTATAAAAATCAAAGTTAATACAAAAGAATGATTAAATTTCATATTTTTAAAACAGATATTAAAGCCAATTTTGTCCAAGAGACAAAATACATTTTATCATATCATGAAACTCACCAAGAATGATTATCTTTTCTTTATCTGGTTTGGGAAATGGATAAGAAATGCCTCGTTTAGGTAATATAACAATGGCACCATACATTGTGGCTCTTAACCAAGTGATGTGTGCATGCCAGAGAAGTGTGCCTCTTTGACCTGTGATGGTGAAGTTGTACACAAAGCTCTGCCCTGGCTGAATCGGACATTGTGTGACATATGCTGGCCCATCAGACCATCCACTTCGAAGCTGTTTGATTCCATGCCTGTCATGTTTCAAAGTTTATGATGCAGTAAATTTTTCTGTTGCCAACTTTCTCAGTTTCATGCTATTTATTTAGGTGTAAAAATTCTCACCAGTGGATTGTAATATTGTACTTAACATGGTTAGTGACCCTTACAAGTACAGTATCATCTTCCCTTGCATAGAGAGTTGGCCCTGGACATTGTCCATTGACTGTGACCAATGATTTCGTGGAGCAAAGCTTTGTGGTATTCTTCAAGATCACCTGTCACATTGACCAACATTAACTGCTAATCATGATTTATGATATTGTTTTTATCGTAAGAGTAGAACTTTCAGTAATTTTCACTTGTGTTGGACACTGTCACATAGGAAGTACTTACACTAAACTTGTAATGACGCACCAAGGATTGAACAAATGGTGAGAATGAAAGAGCCACCAGAAAAATTGCCAGAAGGCGTGACTCCATTCACTTGAGAAGTTAATGTGTTTGTTTTGTGTGTTTCTTCAATTCTTACTTTTGGCCCTTGTTTGTCTCCTTTCTTTTGAATACTAACACAGGACCAAGCAACCTTATAATGGAACAAACTATGATGCTATGTCGTTTTACAAGAGGTAGGTGACTATAAAATAATGCTAGTCATGTATTTTAAGCGTTACAAAGTTTTCTTGCATGCTACACAATGTCGCTCTTAGTTGTCCACTTCGATGTAAGACATTTATGTTATTTTCAGCCGACAGAAACCCTCTGAATTGAAAAATACTTCTCAGCTAAAAATACTTTCTTTTTCTAATTATCAAAAGCATGTTTTATAAATTTTCTTACCCATCTTTTTCCCATGTTGAAGGTCTAATCCTCTCTTCCAGAAGATACACCATGCACTGTTGAACTGCCGCAGCGGGTGATGATGATTCATTGATTCACATTTAGAGAGAGACTTTAACATGTCATCAACATGAAATTTTTATGGTTGGGCTATGATTTTCAGCTCATCCACTTCACCCTTGATTGGATGTTTCAAAGGGTAAGGAGAGCACAGACAATTACACGCACAATCTTGTGCTGTCAAAACCAACTAAATGATTCAAATGGCGCATCTTTTTCAATGTGGTTTTTATGATTGTTTGTCAAAAGATGCTGCGTTTGTACTTCATTAAAATCACTTCGATGCCAAGATGTTCAAATCTCACATTTTTGGCGTTGTTAAATAATGCTCAATCCTTCCCAACTCTTAAGATTGGAATTGAAGATTTTGATTCATCAACACTGCTAAAAGGGTTATCTTCATACCTCACATATTTGGTAATCAATTCACGGTTAAGGGATTTTAACTGTTTTCTTGTGTAGATTTGAAATGTGAACTAAGAAGTTTGGTTGAAAGAGATGCCATCTCCTTTCTAACAGTTAAAACGAACACATTACACAGCCACTTGCATTGGGATATGTATGCTGCAAGATTAAATGCAGACACAGAAGAAAAGGTACCAACCAACGCATTAAGCATATTACCCAATAGTTCAATTGCCTTCATTCAGTAAGCAAAGTAAAAGGGGACCCAGGAGTTAAAAATAGGGGAATAACAAGGTAAAAGACAAATTATTGTCTGTTCAACATGAAGTTTATCCACAACCACACATGGTTTAGGAGTAAACCATGACATTTTGTAAAAGACAAAATTTTTATACCACACTAATTGCAAGACTATTTAGTTCTTTGCTGGTGATATCATTTGCACTTTGATTTTTTTTATTATTCAGTCTTCGTAAATGTTTATGTAAGTCATAGAACTTCTGAACTAAAAGGACATGAAAGGGCACAATGTTTCATATGTTGAAGTTAAGGAAGTTCTTTCACAGAATAAGGTGAGTAAATTCCTTTACAAGTAAACAGTTGGCCACACCCCAAGTTGAAGCCCTGAGAAAATGACACAGAGCCCTTTCGCATAACTTATATATAAAAAAAAATAGTTGAGACAATCACACTAGAAACATGTTAATGACTGTATTATATGACTTTCAACAGCAAAATTATCCAAACCAGTCCAACAACAAAGTAATTGAACCCCTGCAAGATTGTAATATATTTTGAAAAACTAATTTGTGCAGAAAGTACATGAAGGAGTGTGTAATTGACTCCTTCTACTTCAATTATGACTCGAAATTTTTGTCTTAAGGAGAAAGAAAAGGGTGAAGATTGACCCCACTTTCATGTATACGAACTGAAAAGAAGCTAAACGATGTTCACTATGCAGGTGAAACATTTCTTGAAGCAGATACTATGGCACCCTCGATCTTATTGATGCAAGATTTGTACAGAAATCCAAGATAATCCACTATGCTGTCCTCAGATACATCTTCCAAAGGGTTTATCTGGAAAGACCACTGAATAAGAGTTGATTGATCGCCATAATGAACTAGTTTTAGTGAGTTTATAGATCCATCTAAACCTACATTGCTAGCTTCCATTACGTAAACATAGGTATACGATGATGAGTCCATCGAAATCAACCTCTCCCTGATCCATGACCTTTCTCCGTCTTGTTGAGGAAACATGAAACCTGAAACTAATCTAACATAACCCGGTTCATCTTCATCTCCGGCCAGAGCGGTGCATGTTTCCACCATTGGCATCCATTGAGGTAGTCTTTTAGTTTCAGAGACCAAGCTCCAAACCTTGTCAATGGGTGCACAAACTATGCCACCAACTGAACCATGCCATTTACCATTTCCCACTTCAATAGCCTGCACACATGAATGAAGACTAAAGTAATCTCTAACTACAACAAAAAAATGTGGCAACCTTGTACTGAATCAATATGCACTTAACTTGAAAGAAGGAATTAAATATATAATATTTCAAAAGTGTACGTAAATTGCAAAGGGAAGACGCATACACATACCATGTTTATCTTTATGATCTTATCCTGTTGAATTTATTGGAAAGATCTTTTTAAAATGTAAGTGCATATAGCTTACACATACTAGGCTGAAAGTTGTGTTGAAAACAGCACGAAAGTTAGATTTCTAATGCAAAAAATTCTTATAGTTATAAAATATGAATGCAGCATCTATCCCACCAAGCAATCGAGATATCCAAGACAAATTGTCGTGTTCTTTCGAGAAAGAGAAAAAAAAAAAAAAACAGTGCCGATGATAACATTTTGAACTGATAATCCTAGGTCAGACTTAGATGTTTCCGCCTAAATTATTAAAATTGTCACACTTTTGTGATATTGTAGGCATATCTTACGGAGCATAATATTATTTCCTTTCCTGTATCTTGTATATTTCGTTTTTGCTTTACAGTGGCCTTTTTGTTTTTTTGGGATCGACTTTAACTAAAATGTGTAAAGATGAGTTCATTGATTATTTTTTTTTTAAATGGATCAAGTCATTAGGGTAGAGAACGATATTAAAAATGAAGTCGTCTTTCACTTAACATGTTATTCTTTTTCTTTTTTAAGTGAAACCGTACTCTAAAAGACCGATTTCTATTTATAAAAAGGTGAAGTCGTCTTCTTACATGAAACTTCACTTTTTTCTTTTTACATTGAAGTTTTAAATTTTTATTTTACCTTCCTCTTAAATGCAAAATTTAAATTGTCTTGACTAGCAACGATTTCCTTTAAATGCAAATTAAAGTCATCCTGACATTTTTCAATTTGTACTTAATATACATTAAAACCAGTTGTCAAAGATTTTCATTCAATGTTTATTTAATTCTCTATGAATATCACAAATAAAAAGCTGGATAAGAGAATATCACAAATAAAAAGCTGGATGCCATTAAATATGCATCAATAAAGTAAAATAAAAATTTAAAACTTCAACATTAAAATTAAAAAGAAAATTGAAGAGTAAACTAGTCATGTACGAGGACGACTTCACTTTTCATATGAATAAAAATCGGCCTCCCACAGCACGATTTCACCTTTAAAAAAAAAAAATAACCGGTGGATGAAAGACGACTTCACTTTTAGTGTTATCCTCTACCCTGACGATTTCACCCCATTTTACAAAAAATATTTCAACGAACCTATTTTTACAAATTTTATTTAAAATCAACAAAAAAAAAAGCCCTTTATAGTACTTTACATCCCAGTTTCTAAAATCATGACATAAGTGTTTATAAATTTTCATGAGGAGTTGTTATCAATTGTGTTGGGAATCCTAGATATGGTGTAACGAAGGTATAAGAATGACACAATTGAGCTACTCGTGGTCATGATTGATTTTGACAGAGGAAGAGTGTAATTTAGTAAGGGACTTCGGAGATTATTAAGAATCCAAATACAACTCCAAGACTCATAAAATTACTATATTAAGGATTAAAGTTAGTAGTGGTGTCATTCTTTTACTGGAATTTAACTTAAGTCTTATTTCTATTATATCTTTATAATTTATAATAAATTCCAGAAAACCATCAAATTGTATCTCTATAGAATAAAATAATTTTTATAGATAGAGGTTAAATTGAATTAGATAAATAATTGAACTACAAATATAATAAAACTATTACTGTAATTATTATATAATAAAACTATTATTGTAATTATTATTTTTATCTTGAGATAAAATTGTTATTGTTAAGGGATAATCGAATAAAATGGATAGAGAGTGATGTTATTCATTCTCTTACAAAGATTTAATTTAAGTTTGAATAATGATATTTTTATCCACTTTTTTAATTCACTTTTAACTTATCACTCTAATCATTTTTAAATTATCACATCACACTATTAAAAGAAAAATTTAAAATAAATAATTACAAAATAATTGAAGCGATAGATAAAAAGTGGATCAAAATGTCATTATTTAATTTTAAGTTTTATTAATATTGTATCTTAATGATAAAATTCAGAAAATTCATTGAATTGTATAGAATAATTATTTTCTATTAATAGTGAGGTTAAATTGAATTAAATAAATAATAGAACTAAATATGATAAAACTTTATTGTTAATTAAAGAATAAGATTGAAAAAAAATATATATATATATGAAAAAAGAGAATCAATATATAAATATAGATATAGATTATACTTAAAATACTGTATGATGTATTTAATATATTTGTAAAATACTTTAGGTATTTTATAACCACTTAATCACCTTTTGTTTTTGTATATTATATTATATTATTATAATAAATTATCTTAAGAATAATTATCACATTATTATTTATAAACTCCAAGTCATAGTTATTATATTATATTTACATTACAGTTAGTCGCTTTACTTGAAAAGTTTAAAGATTTTATTTAATTAACTACAGTTGAATTCGTTGAATATGTTCGATAAAAAAACAATTATAGATATTTAGTTATAAGTCCAAACTTCTAAACATGAAGACTGGATGGACTACACTCATTCAACCCAAGTTCATTAATATATTCGGTTATCATTACCTTTCTATTATATTTTTATTATTTTTTATTTTATATATATATATATATATATATATATATATATATATATATATATATATATATATATATATATATATATATATATTCACTCGATACTAACTACTTATACTCATACTTTTATGGATTTAAGCATTATAAACTCTTTTGCGGTAACTTTCTTTTTTTTTTACTTCTCTAAAAGCTCGATTTAAGCATTATAGCTGACTGACCTCGAAAATTGTCTAAAAAACAGTAAAATTATACATTTAATTAATGACTCACTCAGTGGATTAACACATAAAATTGTATGTTAGGATAATTATTCGTACTCTTGTTTTAGCGAATAGCCAGGCTATGATGATTTTGGGCCTTATCTGTAAGTCCACTTCAGACCTATAATTTAGCCTTCCAGATTATTTTTTTTCTAATCTTTCAAGATTTCAAAGGTCGCTCAGTATTTCTTTATTTATTAAGACTGATTAGGAATAAATGTATAGAATAATAAAGCTAAGAATTTGCATATGAGTTGTACAAGTATATACTTATTTTATATAATTAAAATTTACAATAAACTCATAGTTTTAAATATAAAATTGTTGTGTAGGTTATGCTAGTATTTTAATTTGTACAATTTCCACGACAAATATTTAACATATAAAACATATACCTTTTAAATATATAATTTATATTGATAAATAAATGATTTCAAAACATGAGATAAATAGTTTATATTAAATTTATTTTTAATTGTTATTTTGTAAAAGCATTGAAGTTAAATTTAAAAACGATAAGTTGAAAATAAAAGGTTAATTAAGTTTTTTTTTTTGCACATCATTAAAGAAAATATTTCTAAAATCATTCTCATCCAAAAGTAATTCTTAGAAACAAGACTATTATTTAAGGATTAAAAACTTACTTAAGGGTAGAAAAACATATTCAAAGTATATTTTAACAGCATTAGTGAATAATTTAATTTGTTAATTGCTGTGTAGTGTTTGTGTGTGTTTTCCTAAGAAGACGAAGAAGAGAGTCTGAGTGTGACTGCGTGAGGGGTTTTCGCGTTTCTTCCTCCAAAGCCTTTCATGGAGTTCGCGGCACTCTCTAGCGCTGCCCAACTTGGGAGCTTCAACCCTCTTAGAACCAAACTTCAAAGTTCAGCACAACACAACCCTCTTCAATTTTCCTATGCTTCTTTCCCTTCTTCCTTTCCCAGAGTTTGCTCCTGCAAAGCCATCCTCAGCACCCACACACCCACCTCCACCCACAAAATGTTTGGACTCCAATCAGATGATTTTGAACTCTCTGCTTTGACGGCGTTGTCCCCATTGGATGGTCGTTATTGGGGCAAAGTCAAGGAACTGTCTCCTTATTTGAGTGAATCTGCCTTAATCTACTTTCGGGTTCTTGTTGAGGTATTCTCTTGTGATTCCCCTCTTTCTTGAGACCCTTTTGATTAAAGAACTCTTTTTTTTTGTTTTTTGTTTTGAACTTTTTATTCAGGGTGTTATTGTTTTCTAACGTTGGATATGTTGATTCAAACTTTTGTTTTATTGTTTCCTGTTAGATAAAATGGTTGCTGCAGCTGTCTGTGATTCCTGAAATTGTTGAGGTTCCCAGTTTCAGTGAGAGTGCCAAGACTTTCCTACAAAGCCTGATTGATGACTTTAGTATTGATGATGCCTTGGAGGTTAAAAACATTGAGAGGGTCACAAATCATGATGTCAAAGCGGTGGAGTACTTCTTGAAACAGAAATGTCAATCCAATGCTGAAGTGGCTAAGGTTGAGGTTCACTTCGTGTGTTTCTTTTGCTAGGCTATGCTCTGCTTTAGTTCTGATGGATTATGTTATTCTAAAACCCTTTTGCAGGTGCTTGAGTTTTTCCACTTTGCTTGCACATCTGAGGATATAAATAATCTTGCCCATGCCTTGATGCTGAAGGAATCAATCAATTCTGTAATGTTTCCTGTCATGGATAAAATAATCAAAGCTTTGTGTGACATGGCTAAAGATAATGCACATGTTCCAATGCTTTCTAGGACTCATGGGCAGGTATGTTCATTTGTGCATTTGGGCTATTTCAAATAATAATGTTAGTTTTTTGTTAGCAGAAGAATTCAACCTACGACCTATTCCTCTCACCCTCCCTTCTATTTTGCAATTCATTAGTGTTTATAGTTCTTTCACTCTATCAGTTATTAGTTCTTCATTGTTAAGCAGTCATGATTGAACTTTGCAATTTTTTTGCCTACTCACCAGCCAGCTTCACCAACTACTTTGGGCAAGGAACTGGCTATCTTTGCTGTAAGATTAAGCAGAGAAAGGAAGGATCTATCTCAGATTGAGATATTGGGGAAATTTGCTGGTGCAGTTGGAAATTACAACGCACATGTTGTTGCATATCCCAATGTTAACTGGCCTCAGGTTGCCGAACAGTTTGTACATTCTCTTGGATTAAGTTTTAATCCTTACGTTGCTCAGGTATGTTTTTAACTTATTTTAAATTTTTTACCTGTTGAAGTTTGCCACATTTATGCAATTTATTTAAAAGTAAATAAAAAACTCTTGTGGCTGTCAGCAGCCATATAAAATTTGTAGACGTCTGTTATCGTTATTGGTATGTCTCCGTTTACATTGTTTTGAAAAAATTTGTGGATTGTTAATGGCTCTCGATTTTGTTTTGCTTAGCTCTATTGTTATAACAATATCGTGAGTACTCATAATCAAAGTTGAGTTGAAGTATTATTTAACGATCATCTGATCCCTTGAAATGATAACTTAATGTATAGTGCTGATAATATTACTCTACTTTGTTAACAGATTGAAACCCATGACTACATGGCAAAGCTTTTTCAGTCGCTCATTCGGTTCAATAATATATTAATTGACTTTGATAGAGATGTATGGGGCTATATATCTTTGAGCTACTTTAAGCAGGTGAGTTTTCTCATGTAGTAGCTATAACTAGGGTAGTGTTATAGTTCAGAGCAAAAATGATGTTTTTTTTTCCATTTTTGAATTTTCTTTATGCAGATTACTAAGGCTGGGGAAATTGGGTCATCAACTATGCCTCACAAAGTTAATCCTATTGATTTTGAGAACAGTGAAGGTAATCTAGGTGTAGCTAATGGAGTTCTGTCTCATCTGAGCATGAAGTTGCCGATTTCACGTTGGCAGGCAAGATCTTCCGTAGTTTTTTTTTTTTTTTTTTTTTGGAATTGTTTTTTTTTTAAACTTTGTTGTCTAGTTGTTTTTTTTTTTTTTTTTTTTGGAATTTTT
>Ga0099822_1001379_pt1 | contig 28073 bp, 7 predicted proteins | sample CowpeawhiteBW_FD_76839 | JGI IMG/M metagenome (GOLD analysis project Ga0099822, IMG submission 76839) | Root nodule microbial communities of legume samples collected from California USA - Cow pea white BW | ecosystem: Host-associated > Plants > Roots > Nodule | place: USA: California | collected... | reverse complement strand
GCGAGGCTTTGGCTGGGGGTCCAATTACGAGTGTAACCCGTATTGGAGTAACACGTGACCACTCTAGGTTGTAGCCTGGTGGTTTAGGAAGTCCAGTGGAGTGTGCGAGTTGTGGCTCGTACGGCGAAGTTCGGGTGATTGCCCTCTTCAGAGTATTCTGATAGAGTTTTGGTAGTCTGGAACAGCTACAAACTTTATGTTTGTTCCGGGGAGCTCCACTTGGTGTCACGGTGAGATGCTGTGGCAAGGTTATTCCCACGTGTGGACTATCAGGTGGTGGCCTGTAGTTGGAGGGGCGAGTAGACACTCGTGCAGCAAAGATCGATCATTGTTCTCACCTAAAGGGTATAGAAATGATAGATGTCTAAATACAAGTACTGGAAGTGGAGAGTAAAGGAAAAAGGGAGAAGAATACTAACCCGGAGTTTTAATGTCGCGACGTTGAATTTAATATTATATTTGTTTGGTTTTATTTAAATGAACTCACCATATCTGTGTGTGTGTGTGGCGATGATCATGTAACTTGTTACATAGGAGCATATGTTAATGCAGGTGAGCAAGCGGATACGTAGAGACGGAGTGGGGATCACGACGGGATTATTTACTCAGTTTTATTATGATTTTCTTTTGTATTTTTTTATGGTTTGGTTTTGTAATAATTGAATAGTACGATTTTAATTACTACGGAAGCGATGTTGAACTTTTAATTTTCTCGCGTTTTTGGAAATTGCGAGAATAAATGTGATGTTTTATAAATCTTATTTCTTATTTCTTTGGTTATCTACATTTATTTTTAAATTTTAAATTTTAAATAATTTTTAAATTAAAATAATTATTTTATTAACATTATCTTTTAAATGATTATTTGTGTAATTTAAGTATTTTCTTAAACTTAATCATTATAAATGAAAATTAATTATAATAAAATTATTTATATTTAATTTTATAATTATAATAATAACAATGATTATAATTTTATTATTTTTTATTATCATGAAAAAAGTAAATACAATGTTTTTACTAGTTTATATAAAAATTTGAGATTACTCTTTTGGTTCTATTTTTGTTCAAAAATATATAGTTAGTCTTTCAGTTTTTTTTTTTTTCAATTTTTTCCTGATTTTTGAAAAAAATGAAAGATGATGCAATTTTTTCATTTTTGTTAAACCAAAATTTTCTTCAAAATTAAAGTTGAATAAGGATGGTTTGATTTGTTGGTATAATTGACATAATCCTAGTGTCAAGTTCGATCAAAAATCTTTCTTCTACTTTAAAAAATATAACAAAAAATATCAAAGTACCTCAATTTCTAAAATATTGGAACCAAATTGAAACTTAAAAAAACTAGAAAAGTAACTTGACATTTTTTGACAAAAAATGGACCATTTGACGAAAGAATGGACCAAAAAAATAATTCAACCAAAATTTTGACACCCCAAAATATTGATTGAAGATCCGCCATTATCTATGTAGATAGAGTATCATGTGGAGTTAAGGGTATTTTGGTGTCTTAGAGCTAGTTGAACAATTCTAACATGTAAGGGAAGCTAGCATTTGGTAAATGAATTTGTGAAATTAGTTTAATTGTGCTACGGTATGTTGATGTTAGAGTAAAGTAGGACAATATGTTTTTGCTTCTGTTAAATTTGTTCTAGTATGTAATCATATGCATAGAGTGCAAATTTTATTAACTAAGTGTTATATAAATTGGTGATTTGATATGGAAATTGAATGAGAAGACTCTAAATTGAGCAATTTGTCTTTATTGGTATCGATTAAAGTCTAGTTTATAGTTGTTTAAACTAAAAGAAAAGAGTATAGATATCAATAAGAGTCAATTGATCAAGCTAGATCCTTCCTATTTATTTTCTGGTTTTCGATACCGCATTGGACGGTAGCAGAGGGGCGTTGAGTGCCAACTTGATATTCCAAAGTCTAGTAGGAGCATTTCGTTTTAGGGCGTTGGATATAGGAAGGCACTGTTGGGTGTCACTTTGACAGTGAGCCTCTGACTTGGTTCTCGTTGGACCAACCTGTGCTCCGTTGGGCAAAACCAAAGTCAGTGAGCTCACGGACTTTGTGCCGTTGGACGCCATTTTTATTTTATCCAGAGGTGTTCCAGGGGCCTTATCTCATCGGGCATCAGTGTGGCTCGTTGGGCACCAAGCCCTTGAAGGGTTAGCTTTGGGCGCACCTTTGATGTCGTTAGTCGTCATCTGTTCTACATGTATTATTGGTTTTTCCATGCTTTTATGATATCAACTGTTATCCTAATAATGTATTTAGTTTGTGAAGTAAAACAAAGGTATGAATGGTTGGCTTATAAGGTATTTCTAGGGAGAAAATTCCATTGACGATGTTTCTTTAGTGTTTGTATTGATGTGGGAGTCCATGGTTGGAGGTTATCTTGACACTCTAATAACCATTCAGGCAGATAGAATAGAATGAGATATGTGGTAAGAATTATAAGCGGTCCTAATCTAAAGAACAATGTAGTTCTTGTGATAGTAGAGGATTAACCTTGTGAATGAAAGGGTGAAACCTATCTTCTACGGTGTAGTAGAGGTCACTACAAGTGCAAAACCCTTTCGAGATTTGACATCAATGTTTGTATTTGGATGATTGAATCTAGAAGAGTTTGGTCGTATATATGCTTCTCTATGGAAATTGAATGAATCATTATATTTTAGATTTATGTTACCTTTTTTTTCAGCTAGCTTACCCTATTGTGAGTTTTGTGGTTGTTGTGTTTTTTTTTTCTTTACAATAATTATTTGTGTGAGCAAATTGAAAATATCTCTTGTGAATGAAGAGTCGGTATTTTGAGTCGTGAATGATATTAGATCTTCTTAGGTATGGTCTTATGACAAAATTATAATAACATAGCTTGAGAATGTATATAAATAATATTATTATATACAATATAGTCATATATGGTAAGACTATACTAATATAAAATATGCATTGAGTTATGTATTTTTCAGAATATTCATGATTACATGTTTTATTTTAGTGAAATTATGCTATTAAAAAAAAGATGTTACACAAATCAAACCCTGTTTATTATAAAATTTAAATTTTTATCTGCACTAAGGATCTCTCAGTTATACAAAATTATTTTTAATAGTCTCCACTAATATGTGTTGTCTAATATTAGAAATATTTTATAACGTATAAATAATGTCTTTCAAATTCATGTACGACATGCATATTAAAATAGTGTTTTAATTACAAAGAAATTTTGCATATACTCCCACTAAAATTATTAAAAACACTTACATTTATACTATATGATAATTGTTAAAATAATATATTAATAGATGATAATTTTTAATAACAAAAATTTTCAAGAAAGTTTTAAATTCTAGTAAATTTTTGTGTTTTAAAATGAAAATTTGATTATTATTTTTTAAAATTTTTAACGTTTGTTTGAGTTTTCTGGTTACATACTTGTTATTTGCTATATTGAATAAGACATGAGAACAAACATTACTCACATCATCGATAATTTAAAGTGAGTCACGTATTTGTGTTTGATACATATTTATATCTTATTTTTTTTCGATACTTAATAATGAAATATCTAATTTGTAAAATAGTATTACTTTTATGATGACAATAATTTATAATTTTTTATTTTAACAATGTTTAATAGATATGATTTTAATTTAAATTCACATAATACAATTATATAGTTATTAGATTTTTAAATAAATAAAAACATATTGGTATACATGTCATATTCAATATATGTATAGTATCAACATAATATTAATTTATACTATTACTAAAACTAATTTAACCTAGTAATATGAAAAAAGCAATAAATGTATTTAATGTAGTAATTAAGAAACATTTCCGGCACAGGTCAAAGATGTGAGTTAGCAGTTCCCCAGATGGTGTTGCATGCTCTAAAGATGTGAGTTAGTAGAGTTCCCTAAATGGTGTTGCATGCTCTATTCACACGTGGCACTTGTGTATATTTCATTCCGGTTGCAGCTACGATGATGTTATATAAAGAAGTGTGAAGGAGAAAGACCCAACATCATCATTTTGAACTAGGAACAGGTACAACAATTTGGGTGTGATGGAGACAAAAATGCTAAGGTTTAGTATGTTGGTTCTCTTTATAGTCTTAGCCGCTGGTAAGATATACACATGTCTAATAACCTGTGTTTTATCTTAATGAAATGATGTAAAATTGACGAATGAAACGATTAAATAGATGTGGCTCTGAAGAGAACAGAGGCGAAACAATGTTGGCAACCAAGTCTGACATTCAAGGGTGTATGCTTGAACAGTAACAACTGTGCAATAGTGTGTCGCACCGAAGGTGAAACTGGTGGCAGATGTAGAGGCTTCCCTCCTCACTGCGACTGCTACTACATCTGTTGAAATTAATTCACTCCTTCAACGTTTCCGATTAATAAAAGCTTTCTATGTAATATTTTCGACTGCTGTTATAAAATATATTAATTAGTGAGAACTTCTAAATATGTCTTTCTAACCATAATTTTTCTACTCATACTTTGCTTAATTTTGCTTAATTTTCACGTTCTTGGTGCTCACTCCATCGTTCTTTTAAACCAATATATGTTAGATAGTAAATCTCAACTAAGTACAAAATACAATAAGTTTTATGATTATAATAAAATAATTATATAATATTCATTTTATTTTCGCTCGCTTTATTTTATACGGTAAATATGTGTATTATATTTTAGATATTATATATATATAAAGTATAATTGAATTTACATAATAAATACATGTTTAAATTATTTAAAAGTATAATTGATGAAAAAGAATGAGTTAAATGGATCTAATGTTTTGTATTTACATTTATAAAGTTATTCAAAAATGATAAAATGCGGGTTGATTTATTTTTGTTGATTCATTAAAATTGAGAAATTATAAAGTTTTAAGTTTATAAGATTACAAAATTATAACATTGTGAAATTGTGAAATTATGGAATTATAAGATAATAAAATTACAAAAGTATAAATATATAAAATTATAAACTTATGAAATTTTAAAATTATAAAATTACAAAATAAAAAATTTATAAAATTATGTGATTATAAAACTATAACATAATAAAATTATAAATGTATAAATTGTATCCGTGGTAACAATTATATAAAGTGCATATAAAGTGATGCAAGATGACAGGACTAGAAAATAGTCATATCATTTCATTAACACTTACGTTACTCAACTAACAATCACATCATATTTTTGATAAAAAATAAACATTAAGCATTACATATTATAATTTTTGTAATTACAGATAACTTTTTATGGACAAAACTAAATTCATTAGTAAAACAAAAATGTTTTCTAACTTTGAAATATGATTGACTTGTGTGATGATCTATGAATATTTAATATAAAACTAAAATTTGATGAATTCCGTCGTAATGTTTGAATTATTTGTGATATGTTATATGTTATATTTGTCTCTTTCCGTTTCAAGAAAAAATAAAAAAGGTTTACATATGTCAATCAAACCCAATTTCTCATAACAATAAAATTTGTATCATGCACCAAAGATTTGTCACTAATATAAAATTATTTTTAATATTGTGTACACTAATATGAGATGTTCAATATTAAAAATGTTTTATTACAATGTCTTTAAAAATTAAGAAATTCATATACATATTAAAATGGTCTTTTGTTTACAAAGAAATTTGGCAAAATATTCCCACTAAAACTCTAAAAAAAAACTTACATTTATTAAACTTGCATTAAAGTAATATATTAATAGATGAGAAATTTTAATAACAAACTAATTTTCAAGGAAAATTTTTTATTTTTTGTGTTTTTTAATAAAATTTAATTATTATTTTTAAAATTTGTAACATTTGTTACTTGTTTCTTAGTTATTATAACGTAAAATTTACATTGACAAAAAAAAAACGTTATAAATTTTAAAAAATATAATCAAATTTCATTTGAAAAACATCAAAAATAAAGTTAATATATTTTCATTTTACATAGTATTAAAAACACAATTAAACACTTTTCTGATCAATTAAATATGAATTTTTCAAGTTGTCTAAAAATGTGCCATATATACAATCATATTCACTATTTTGTTAGTTGTTCTAACCGTATCAATAACTTGGATTTAATTGAATTTATTTGAAAAATTAGAGTACTAAATTGGACAAATGAAAAATTATAGGTCTTTTTGAGAATTTCACTAAAATTATAGGACGAAATTAAGTATTAAGCCTTTGGAGAATGATATTATGACTCTCATTTTTTTTTTACTCTCATCCTTTACTTTCTAACATGACTTAGTGTGAATCATTGATTAATGTATCATTATCTTTTTTCCTGTGGAATGTATCATTATCTTCTCTTTTGAAAAAATAATGACTTACACTAAGTCACGTCATTGAGTAAAGGATGAAATTTAAACAAAGGAAGTCAATAGTATAATTTTCCTAAGCATTTATACTAATACTAAAACTAATTTAATGTAGTAATAACAAAATAATAAATGTATTTAATGTGATAATTAAATGGAGAATGCTAATCAGCGACACTGGTTAATGAATAATTAATGTGCATTAGTTTCACCATTTTTACATTGAAAATTGGAATAATTAAGTCCATTAATTAAAATAATATAAGTGCATATCACAAATTTTATAAAGACAAAACTATCTTTTGAAATTGTTAAATAATAACTCTGATACAAAATAAGCACTTTATAATTTCTAAGGTCTTTGTTAAAAGTTTATATAATTAATTCTTTTTATATTACTAGCTTTATATGTTTATAATTAATAATTTCAGATATTGAAATATTGTCTGTTTCTTCGATATTTGGTTAAGTTAACAAAAATGTCGTAAAAGGTTATTGAAAAGTTAGAGAAAAAAATTCAAAATTAATACTTTAATTATTATTTTTTTTGTAAACTTTTTAGACGTTTAACACTGTTCTTTTTTAGTTTTTCTATTAATTTAAACTTTTTTTAAGTTTAATTACATTTTAATTTTTAATAATATTAAAATATAATTATTTTATCATTTAATTATTCTTTAACTTTTATTTTTGAACATTAAGTAAAATATTAAACATAGTTCTAATATTTAATAACATTTTTGTCCTTCAAATAAAATAAAATTACATTAATAATTATTATATCAAATTTTATTTAATATCACAATTACCAATAAATTTTTATAATATTAATATATATATTAATTATTCTTAATCACATACTTGAAAACAGTTAATAACATTACCCTAAATAAAAAACGTTTACAGCACACGTCAATGTGAATCAGTAGTTGACCAAATGGTGCTGCATGTTCATTCTATTCACACGTGGCACTTGTACACATCTCATTGTCCGACGAATGATGTTATATAAAGAAGTGTAAAGGAGAAAGATCCAACTTCATCATTTTGAACCAGGAACAACTACAACAATTAGGGTGTGATGGAGACCAAAATGCTAAGGTTTAGTATGTTCCTTCTGTTTCTAGTCTTAGCCGCAGGTAAGATATATATGTTTAATGACTTGTGTTTTGTCTTAATGAAATGATGTGAAATTGACGAATGAAATGATGAAATAGATGTGACGGTGAAGAGAACAGAGGCGAATGATTGTTGGCAACCAAGCAAGACCTTTAAGGGTCTATGCGTGAACAGTGACCTCTGTGCAAAAATGTGCTACAACGAAGGTATGACTGGTGGCAAATGTAGAGGCTCTCCTCCCAGTTGCGACTGCTTCTATGTCTGTTGAAATTAATTCACTCCTTCAATATTTTTCATTAATAAAAGTCTCGTATGTAATATTTTCAACTGCGGTTATACACAATATTAATTAATGAGAACTTCGAACTTCTAAACATGTCTTTCTCCGACCATAATGTTTTCTACTCACATTTTGCTTAATTTTCATGTTTATCCCTGCTCACTCCATCCCTTCTTTTTATTAAAACAATATATGTTACATCGTAAAATTCAACTACCTAAGAAATTCAATAACTTTTATGACTCTAATAAAATAATTATATACTAGTTTATTTTTCTCTCGATTTATTATGTATTATATTCTAAATTATATATATATATATATATATAATAAGTATAATTGAATTTACATAATAAATACATGTTTAAATTATTTAAAAATATATTATATTAAAAGAAATGTAAGAGTGTAATTGAAGAAAAAAATTATTATTATTTTTATTTACATTTGTAAAATTACTTTAAGAAAAAGGTAGGGTTGATTTATTTTTGTTGATTCATTAAAATTGACTGGAGTGTGATCAGCATAAATTAAGAAGTTACAAAATTTATAAAATTAAAAATTTATAAATTTATAAAATTATAAAACTATAAATTTATGAAATTATAAAGTTATAAAATTTTTATATTGTAAAATTATAAAATAATAAATTTCAAAAATTATGTAATTATAAAATTATAAATTTATATGTAACCACTAATGTAAAGTGACCAGACAAAACAATAGTCGTATCACTCTCACTCGATTATTTAACAAAAAAATTTAACATCAAGCATTACTTTATAAGAGTTTTGTAATAATAAATAATTTTTTATCGACCAAACTAAATTCATTGGTAAACAAAATTCAACGTTGAATTCTAGGTGATGTTAGCAAAGTCAATGTTTTCTAACTTTTAAGATGAAATCTGATTGACATGTGTGATCTATGAATATTTAATATAAAACTAAAATTTGATGAACTCTTTAATATTTGAATTATTCGTGATATGTTATATGTTATATTTGTCTCTTTCCGTTTAAAAAAAAAAAGTTTTACATTTGCTTATCAAACTCAATTTCTCATAAAAATATTTTCATGATGCAGTAAAGATTTCTCACTAATACAAAATTATTAATATTGTCTACAACTAATATGAGATGTTTAATATTAAAAATATTTTATTACATAAATAATGTCTTTCAATTTTAGAAAATTCATGTACATATATTAAAATGGTGTTTTATTTGCAAAGAAATTTCGCAAGATATTCCCTCTAAAATTCTAAAAAAACTTACATTTATTAAACTTGCACTAAAGTAATATATCTAAAGTATTATATTAATAGATGAGAAATTTTAATAACAAACTAATTTTCAAGGAAAAATTTTTATTTTTTGTGTAATTTAATTATTATTTTTTAAAATTTGTAACGTTTGTTACTTGTTTCTTAGTTATTATAACGTACACATATTACATTCACAATAAAATAAAATAAAAACGAACATTATAAATTTTAAAAATTGATAATCAAATTTCATTTAGAAAAAAACATCAAAATAAAGTTTAATATATTCTCAATTAAAGTAACAAGGTTTACTTACCATTTTACATTAAACATAATATTAATTTATATTGATAAATAAAACTCATCTAACTTAGTAATAAGAAAAAAAGCAATAAATGTATTTAATGTAGTAATTAAGAAATGTTGACAGCACATGTAAAGATGTGAGTTGGGTCCCAAATGGTGTTGCATGCTCTATTCACACGTGGCACTTGTGCATATGAAACTGTTATATAAAGAAGTGGAGAGCAGAAAGATCCAACTTCATTTTGAACAAGAAACAACAACAACAATTGGGGTGTGATGGAGACAAAAGTGCTAAGGTTTACCATGTTTCTTCTCTTCCTAATCTTATCTGCCGGTAAGATATAATGTCTATTAATGTTGTTTTGTCTGAATGAAATGAAGCGAAATTGATGAATGGAATGATTAAATAGATGTGACGGTAAAGAGAACAGAGGCGAAGGAATGTTGGTCACCAAGCTACTCTTTCAGGGGTTTATGTGTGAACAGTCATGTATGTGCAATCGTGTGCCGTACTGAAGGTGCCGCCGGTGGCAAATGTAAAGGCTTTCTTCTCCATTGTCACTGCGTTAGACCTTGTTGAAATTAATTCACTCATCCAACTTTTTTCATTAATAAAAACTTCATATGTAGTCATTTTTAGATGCGGTTATAAAAACTATTAATTAATGAGAACTTCTAATTATGTCTTTCTCCAACCATGCTTTTTCTATTCAGATTTGCTTGATTTTCATCTTCACCGTATGGCTTCTTTGTAAGATAATATATGCTATGCTATTAGTGTTGTAAAAGTTGCCGAAAACATGAACAAATCTTGATTCCTGAGGTAAGAATAATCATTGTCTTCAATGACTTATTTTGTGCATAAGTAAGTCTTTCAAAATACAACAAGAATTTCTCAATTTTTTTTTTATTTTTTTTGAGAATTTAAGAACTAACAAAAAATTTTAGAAAAGATAAAATAGTAAACCCAAATAATAAAATAAAATAAAAAGAAAAAGAGAATGAGAGAAGGATAGAGATAAGAGAAGAAGTGAAAGTTGTTGTTTTGGAAGAGGTAAAAGGCATTTATTTATAGATGGAGAAAGAGTATCGAGATGGACCAAAATCCTGTGATTGTTGCTATAGAAAAGGGAGAAGATTTCATGAAAAAATCTCCCACTCACCATGTACTCTCTATCTTTCTCCGGAAGATTTAAATAACTTTTTGCAATACATCAACAAACTCTGTTTTTATAACAATCTATTGCAATAGATAACATATAGAAAAATTGAAAAAAAAAATATCCTAAGCCTCATTTAAGATGTAATTAATGCATCGGAGTTGGTATAACAAACTATATGAACCAGTTCTAGATTGAGACACTTAAGGAGTTGGTATAACAAACTATATGAACCAGTTCTAGATTGAGACACTTAATACACAATGTAGTTGGTATAACAAGCTATATAAACAAAAAATACTTAGTATGTGTTAGTAGTTTGCCAATCACAATACACCCGCACAATTGTTGTTATCGTTTGTGTTGCTCTTACTAGCCATGTGCATGTATGATATTCACGCGCATGGCCTATAGATCATGCCAAAATCTCATACAAGTGGCCTCGCTCAACACTCATACATGTAATTTCATCAAGTGTATGCTACAAATCAACATCACCCGTAAAGATATGGAAATCATTAAAAACTTTGTTTAAACCAAAATCCTTACACCACATAGATATTTGAATATAAAGTTTAACCTCTCAAATAATGCAGTCTCTAGCACTTTCACATAGACCATGGGAATGAATATAATTGATTTAAGATTACCTTAGTTAGGCACCCCATACTTTTAGATTATAAGATTATAAGTTATAAGATTACAAGATTATAAGATTATAAAATAATAATTTTACATTTGACCATAACTATGTAAGGTGACGAGGCAAGAGAATAATCATATCACCCAATTAATACTCACATTAGAGTTAATAGAAAAATTGAACAATAGGCAGTACAAGAATTTTCGTAATTACCAGCGAAATTTTACTGACATATATAGATATGTTAGTAAAATTTACAAACATATTTTTACCAATGAATTATAGAATTTAAATTATCGACAAAATTTTCCACTGATATTGAATATGTTGGTAAGATTCGTTGGTTAGATCTATCGTTAAATTAGAATATGCATTACCGATGGATACTTTTGTTTGATGGATTTTTCTATTAATAAATTCATCATTAAATTGAGTGACAAATTTATCGCCCAGTCTGATGAGATTTGTTATATATTAAGAAAAGATGGTTGAGAAAAAGAAAATAAGAAAAGATGAGGAAAAGGCGGAGGAGGTGGTCAGATGGTGATTGTTGAAGTTAGAGAAGGTAGAGAAGGAAGAGGAAGAAAAAGAAGAAAAGAAATTAAAGAGGAGGAGGGATTTAAATATCTAACCCATTTTGTTTGGGGCCTTTTCCATGCACCTCAGCGTTTGCATGAATAATAGGCTATCAGATGTTGAAATCTGTTTTATGAGGCTATTAATTTTGAATTTCGATATTAGTGATAAACGCATCTTGTATTAACCACAAGATTTTGAAATCCGGTAGATATGTTAACCGAATTTTGAAATCTAGTATACATCATGACACTTGTTTTCTTGATGCATATCATATTTTAAAATTCGATTAACAATTCTACTAGGTTTCAAATTTCAGTTATGTGGTTAATTATGTTGACATCCTGTTAATTTTATTTATTTTTTTAACTTTTTATAAATCTTCATAAAAGTAAAACTAACAAATATATATATATATATATATATATATATATATATATATATATATATATAAAATTTTAAAATAATTAGATGTCTCATCATTCTTATAGTTTAAGAACAAACGAGATTGCAAGTAGTTTATATGAATTATGGAAACATTTTAAACTTTCCTAGTAATGTGTAAGTGTTTACATATAGTGTGTTCGGAAATTTAATGTTCTAACTGCATAAATTACATATGTTATACAATACTATATATAGACTAGTATAACTAAATAAATTGAGACTTAATTAGTTGGATGATACTAGGGATGTCAACGAGGCGGGTAGGATACGGGTAGTAGGTCTCCCGTACCCTACCCGCTGGATAAATATTCGTCCCGTACCCGTACCCATATCCGTCGGGTATCCGTTATGCGGGTACCCGTCTATTTTTTTCATATCCGCGGATATCCACGGGTACCCGCGGATATTTAAAAAATAAATATTAAATCATAAATTCAAATAAAATAAAATAAAATACACAACTGTCATAAATTTTAAATAAATTTCAAACTAACCCAAGTCCATACAAGTCCAAAAAGTTATAAAAATAAATATAAAATGATGTTCAACACAATGAAAATTATTTAATTAGTTTGATCAACAAGCCTACTTTCTCCGACTGATTCCTGAAAAATAATCAAATAATAAACCTCAATTGTCACGTGCCAAGTATTCTTATTTTGATTCCATCATTTGACAACAAACATACAATAAACGTCATTGTCTATATAGGATTTGATGTATATGCCCAATTTCAAAGAAGGAAAAGAGAAGAATGTCAAGAGATGTACTTGGAAGAAGACAACATACCAATACTTGAAATTACAGAAGACAAGATGTGTAGCTTATAAAAAATTAGGACAATTTTTTTTACTAATATATATATATATATATATATATATATATATATATATACACAAAGGTATTTTTGTGAAATAAAATTTAGCGGGTACGGGTATCCACGGGTACGGATACTATGATACCCGTACCCGCCCCATTAACATGCGGGTATCAAAAATATCCGTACCCACGGGTAGCGGGTATCCATTTTTAATACCCATTTCCTACCCATTGCGGATTTTATCCACGGATATCCACGGGTACAAATATTTTTGACATCCCTAGATGATACTCACTTTTGTCCAGATATATTATTTTAGTTCTTGTTTTTAAAAATTTGTCAATTATGTTTCAACTTTTGAAAGAATGGTTTAATTAGGTCCTTTTAAACAATTTATTAAAGGTATTAACGACATGTCACATGTCATTCAGTGAATTTTTTTCATTTTTTTTAAATTAAAAAAATTGCCACATGTTAGGTCCCTGGTGTGACACATGGCACTATCCATGCCACATGACAAGGTACCACACATGTTAGTGTCATTACCAAATGTCATTGTCTTTATTTCAATTTAGTCTCCACAAATGTTTCTTTGTTTCAATTTAGTCTTCGTATATGTCTCTTTAATTTAATTTAGTCTTCATATATGTCTTTTTTATTCAATTTAGACCCAATTATTTTTTTTTTCAAAATAAAACAATATTGTCCCTCTCTTAAATTTGGGATCAAAGTTATTATTTATATACATTTTATACTCATGCTTTTATTGGGAATGACGTTATAACATATTATATTTCTTTTAATTATTAATCCATGTTTTTTTATTCATGAGTTTTAGTTTCTCTTCGAAACTTTGGCTCAATTTAGTTCCTTATTGAAATGTATTTGAAACGTTAAATAAATTTAACAAATTTTGGTTAAAAGGACTAAATCTACATTATTTTATAGTTGGGGACTAAATTGGACCAAAGTTACGAGGAATGATTTATTTCAATTTTCACTAAAAGTTAAGGAACCAAAACATATTTAACCTTAAATATAAGTACTTAAGTTAAGGGACAATATTTCTCTATTTTGAAAAAAAAATTGAACTAAATTGAATCAAAAAGACATATGTGGGGACTAAATTGAAACAAAAAGACATATGTAGGGATATGTAGGGATTGAATTGAAATGAAGATAATGACACACTTAGTAGTGACATTGTTTGTACCTTGCCACGTGACACTGACAGTGCCACGTGTCATACTAGAAACCTGACACGTGATAAATATTTTTAAATTAAAAAATAAAAAAAAACAAAAAAAAACCACATATTGACATGTGACATGCCGTTAATGTCATTAATTTTTTCTGTTTGAAAATGACCTAATTAAAACATTTAGAACGTAACTAACACGTTTTTAAAAACGAAAATAAAATAATACATATGAACCAAAATGATATCATATTACTAATTAAACCTAAATTTGTACGTTACACCGCTAAAACATTCTCGCACCCTATTTTACTGTGCTCTCTTGCACTCATTCTAATACATAATTGCAACACAATAAGTAAAATTGAGTTTTCCCCAAGTTAGAAAAAGATCCACATAGACCGATTATCATAGTGTAAAAGAAGAGATTAGAAATGGAAGATTCTAGAGTTCTGAGATAAAAACAAAGGCTTAACTTGCAGTGAATTTTGCCATCTAAAATTAACTAACATATACTTTAACTCCTATTTTATTTATCAATTGATGGATAGGTAAACATATACTTAATTTTGTAATTTGTGTGTACAATAAAAAAAGAAAGTTTAAGGATAATTATTTCAATCTCAAGTTTATTTAAATAATATTATCACTCGATCATTATATATAATTAAATCTCATATTCTCTTATATATAACTAAAATAATATTCATTTTAAAAGGGATGGAATAAGTACAAGTATGATGATAAATATTTTTTTATTAGTTTACCTAGGTGGGTGTGATTCTTGTGAGTTAAATTCTCGTAGATACTCTTAGCATTAGAAAAGTAAAAGCACCCAATGCTTTCTCCATCAATGGATAAAAGACATATTCTATCACATTCCCTCACAACTCTATATATTCATTCATTCATTCACAATCCTTGTGTGTGAAAAATTATGAAATCATGAGTCATCACTACTCATCCCGTAGAACAAGCAAATTTGTGATCTAAAAAAAGATACCCTCAATTTGATTTGATCCCTCAAGATACATATGTTTTGCCCTATCTTCTAGCTCTACCTTGAAATTATTGGTATATATATTCAACAAATTAAAGTGGGGTACATCGTAACGTGATCAAGACCAATTATATCAACTAAAAACTTATCTTTATTGTTTTTAGGGAATCTAAATGTTAATTAATACAGGGTTAAATATGTTTTTTTGTCCCTCAAATTCCAGTGAATTTTGGAATTAGTTTCCCTTCAAACCTTCATACTAATTTAGTCCTCCATCTTTAGAAATACGTGAATTTAGTCATTCTTACCAAATTTTGTTAAGTTTATTTGACATTTTAAACGGATTTTATAATAATATATGAGTTAATATTAAAATGAAAATATGTCAAACGGTATAAACAATTCAAATACTATCATGAAATGCATTTGAAACGTTAGATAACTTAACAAAATTTGGTTAAAAATACTAAATTTACCTATTTTTAAAGATGAATGACTAAATTAGTCGGGTCAAAAGTTTTGATGAGAGACTAATTTTAAGTTTCACTAAAACTTGAGAGACAAAAACATATTAATTAACCCATTAATATATAATCTTTTCATTTATTATGTGATTTATTTGAGGTATATTAATTGGGTTTTCTTCATAATATAATTAGTTATCAATTTATAATAGTTTTTCAAACTTATTTTCATGGATATATATTCTCTTTCAAAAATTACCACATGCATAAATATTAAACTTGATATATCTTAGGAGATTAAATATTTTTTTTAGAATCTATATTTACTTGTTGCAATAATAATTGTTCTAAGCTCAATATCATTGAAATAATATCATTAGAGTCAATTATTATATTCGGTTTTATATAATAGTTTTAGATGAGTGTTGAAAGAAAAAAACGTATTTAAACTGATTTTAGTTTCGACTCTTAAGTAATGTAAGACTTTTAAATCTAATGAAACAATTATCATAAAGTTAAATTTCAAATAATTCATTTATTTAGTATAGAAAAAAATGCTTAAATATGATTGAGATTTTCTTTTAGTTCCAATACTTCTCTTTTTTTTTTCTTATTTTACATTTCATCTCCTTGAGGCTATATAGACTATGTTAATTTGACATGAACATATTTGATAACTTCTTCATGGATTAGAAGAACAAGCAGTTAAAGATTTCCATAGATGAAATACAAAATATTCTTCTTTTAAGAGAACCCAAAAAAGAAAAAAAAAATATCTTCGAAAACAAAACAAAACAAAAATACTTAGGTCTAACTAATCCACACTATGAATTAATTAAAATTAACCTCTTATATGTTATATGTACAATATGAAATCATATTTTATATTATGCAAGGAAAGGATTATGAATTTTTAATTTCTTTTTTACAATCAAATCTATCTTTACCATATGCACGTTTAGGAAAAATAGTAGTACACGATTGGAGTGAAAATATTCCAAAATCTTAGTCTATATGTTTGATAGAAAATGGACAAATATATCCAGCAGATGCCAGACTCATCACTTTAATTAATTTAATTCCTAGTGCAAGTTCCATCACTGATGCGTATATACTTATATATAATAATTTCATCAGAAAAATAAAATAAAAAATAAAGTAGTTATAATAAAATCACTGCTTGATGAAGTGTGCATTTTCAAAGTATTTTCTATTATAATTCTCTCCTTGGATTCTGGATTTTCACGTTGCAAAATGCCAGGTTTCCTCGTCACACACATGCATGACCTAACCAGTTAAATTGCCTTAAAACCAAGTGGCTCTTTTTTGGCAAGATTCCAACTTAATTCAAGTTGTCAAATATGTAAGTTGGCATTTTCATCATAACATTGTTTTACCTTAAAAAACTATTTAATTAATAAATAAGTAATACACGTATAAGTATGATATAATCGTTAAGACAAACATGAGATACGTAAATTTCGCATATATAAAAAATTAGATAAATTTTACTTTGAAAATGAAAAATAAAATAATTAAAACCGGTGATTTCTCTAATTTTTTTAATATATGTAAATGCAAATATTGTTTTTAATTCTAATATATTTGACTCTCTCAAATTTCTATGTATTTATAAATAAAGTTTTAGTATTTTTAAAAGTTCGTCCCTTATTAACACCGTACTCGTTCTATTGTTGTCCTTAAAGTAAAAAGTTTGGTTTTTTTTTTTTTTTTGGGAATAAACATTTCCTTAAAATGTTATAACATTGTAAATCCATGATATTGTTTCATGTCTTTATAAAAGAAAAATAGTTTTGATCCCTGTAAAACAAATAGTTTTAATCCCTTCCAAATTGAAAACTAACATTTTTTTATATATTAATAAATAAATAAATAAAATATAATTCAGAGATTTAAAATATATTCTTAAACTCTTAAGATATTAGATCACAAGTTGGAAGTCTCATATCGACTAGAGATAAGACTGATTCACAATATATAAGTAAGTACAATCCTCACCTTACAAGTCAGTTTTGTGAGGTTGAGTTAAGCTTAAAACTCATTTCTAACATGGTATTAGAACTATGTTAGAACATATCCTAGCGAACTTTCTTGAACATTCTGTTCCATCCGATATCAAATCGCTAATAGACCAGTTAGATTTAAAACCTACTTCTAACACAACATGATAGTCAATTATCCGAAATCATCTTTCAACTTTTCCCTAAACTATAAATCATAAACAAGTAAAATTTTAAACAATAGTTTTTTTTTTTCTTTTAAGTTAAATTCAAAATTCATTAATTTTAATTTCTTTTTATGACTTTCTCAAATAAAACTCCTTATACCCCAATAATGTATATATGTCAAGAAGAAGCAAGCTACGTCTAGATCTCTCTAAAGAAACCAATTTTTCTTCTCTTTATTGGGATTGCTTGTGCTTTTGATGTAGACAGATATTAACTAAACTAGACTTGCATCACTCCAATTTCTCATTTCCACTGATTAATAAAAAAGCCAAAATTTCCAAATAATATAATAATGTAAATAAAATAAGTTATTTTGTATGGTCCCAGAGCTTCATTATCGAATCATTGAGTTTGAATTATTTTTCATTTTTTGTGGAGTTCAATTTATATAAACATATAAACTTACAAAGAAGAGAGAGATATTTGTTCTGGACCATTAAAATATTATGGAAATGTGTGCTATAGTTAGCATATCTATGAATCTTGCATGTTGAAGGATACAAAATTCAGCAGCCATGTGTATAAAAATATATGTTTTTGCATCATTATTATAATTTGGACTATAGTTTTGACAAAACCATTGGTGTTACAGATCACACACATCTATGATTTTTCTGTTCATCTTTATCTTAAATCAGCAGCTACACAGTGTGCCTATGTCATATATATAAAATTAATAAACATAAATGTCAATTTGTATAAATAGTATTTCTACATATTTTCTAGAAAAGTATATTTAATGTAACTATGCTTACAAATTAATTTAAATAAAGAAAATATTTTAACATGCATTATATCACTTTATATTTTAAATTTTACACATTTATAAATATGTATTTTAATAGTATAATATTTGGAGGAATAATTTTATCATTTCTAAGGATCTTGCCTGTCTTGAATTGATAGAGTCGTCTTTTACGGAAGATGTGGCTTCAATAGAAAAATATCTTTCGTAAATATTATTGTTTTTATTTTAAATATAATAACATATTTCAAAATAACACAATAAATTATTAAATTTTAATATCTTTAAATTTGATATTAGTTTAAAAATTTAATAGTTTAGTTGTATGCGGAAAATGATCGAAGCATTATTTCTATAATTTTTTTTTAATTTTTTTTTCTCAAATTTAGTCTTCTTTTACTATATTTTCCTGATAAAACTTTGCTCATAAAAAATAAGTAAGTGTTTTTTGAGATAGAAAACCATTTGAAAGGTTCCAAAGTTTGCTTTTACATTTTATGTTATCATTTCAAAGAAGGAAAAACACTTACAGATTCTTAATTTTCGATAAATATGATGCTGCAACAAGATTTATTAAGTGAAAGAGAACTTTAGATAGTCTAACAAATCTAAATTATAAACTTTTTGGAAAGAAAAATAAAAAATTAAGTTTTTTTTAACAAGAGGAAAACTGATGGGAGGATTTTGATATTAGTTAAAAAGAAAAATTGAAAGATTAAATTGAAACAAAAATTAAAAATAAAATAAATTTACCCTTTTAAATATACATTTTTTTCTAATATGGGAATAGCTTCTCAAAATATAATTAGCATTTTTTAAACTATAAAATTATAAGAAGGTTAAATATGTTTTTTATTTTTAATTTTCAAGAAAAATTGAAATTAGTCTCTCATCAAAACTTTAAATTAATTTAATCCACGATCTTTTAAAAAATGCATGAATTTAATCTTTTTAACTAAATTTTGTTAAGTTTATCCCAGCTAGTATTGAAACAAAAATATGTCAAATGATATAAACAATTTCAATGTTATCCTAAAATGTGTATAAAATGTCAAATAAACTTAATAAACTTTGATTAAAAAGATAATTCACGTATTTATAAAATTAAAAGACTAAATTAAATCAAAGTTTCACATAAATACATTCAAAATTTCATTAAAAAGTAAGGAACCAAAACATATTAAAATCCAATATAAAAAAATAAAAATAAACGTATACAGTGTTAAATATTAAGTTAAATTTTGATAACTTTAAAATTTAATGTTATCATCACGAAAAATAAATAAAAGAAGAAATCCGTGAATTAAAAATTAAAGAGTGAATAAAATTAAATTTAAGCTTCATTTCATTCCTTCACTTTTGTAGTAAAAAGTTACTTAATAAATTAACTATATAAATAAATAAATAAATATTTGATAATGAAATTATAATGATATATAAAATTGAATTTAGATTAATCATAAGTATGTAAAACTATGTAAAACTGTTAGTGCATAATTGGTATGAATGTAGAGTTTGTATGTTAGTTTATACATTATTATACATATAAAAATGAAGGAAGAGAGAGAGAAGATGGGTCCATGAAAAGTCTAATATATGAATTTGATGTATACTAGCATTTCATAGTTTGCTTTTACACCTCTTATTATGATGTTTTCTCTCTCTGCTGTCTGTCTCTCAGCCTAAAAATCGCTGTCTTTCGGTCTGCATACCTATCATCATCACCATCCCTCTTTCTGAAAACTCTGTCACCATGAGAGTGAGAGCCAAACTCCTGTGATCGCCACCACCCTCTTCATCAAACCCTTCTTCTTCTTCTTCTTCTTCTACCAAACACCACAACCTCAAACAAACACAACAACAACAACAACAAAAAAGAGTGTTTGATTCTGTGAGTTTGTGTCACTGATTCTATGAAGCCTTGCATGAATGAATGATAACACCACTCACAACATCACAACACCAACAACAACTCTCCCTGTTCTTCTACCATGGCCTTCCCTCCCTCTCACACCTTCATGTTCCAAACCCATGAAGATCATGACCACCACCAACTCCACCTACGCTCCACCTCTTCCTCCCTCAACGCCTTCCCCTCTTTCCCACCCCATCACTTTCAAGGTAATCACAACGCTCACTCATCCCCCCCTCTTAATTCCATCTCAATTCTTGTACTTTCTTCATGTATATCGAGGTCACACAAAACCGTTTCTACCTGCAGCATCAAAGTTTTTCTCTTCTATGTTATTGTATCATCACTATGATTTCAGCCACACCGCCTTTTTCATCTGTAATATCAAGAATCGTGATGAAACTGTGATAGCTAACACAATTTGAAACCTTGATGTGTATGCATATCAAGTTTTCAAGTTTGATTACGATTGCTGATAAATGTAGCCCATAGAACTGCAGTCTCAGTTTCTTTGTGGTTATATAAGATCTTGGGAACTTTGAAATCATGGGTTGTTTTTTAAAATCTTGATCTTCTGGGGTATATGATTTTTGGAAAGATGAAAAATAAGTTTTTCCTTTTAGGTAGAGTGGTGTTATATTGAATATGTTGGTGTTGTTGATTCTGTGTGGTGTTTAGGCGGTGGTGCAGGTGCAGGTTTCATGATGAAGCGATCGATGTCGTTTTCAGGCATAGAGAACAAGTGCGATGAAGTGCATGGAGACGACGAGTTGTCAGATGATGGATCTCAGCTAGGGGAGAAGAAGAAGAGGCTGAGTTTGGAGCAGGTGAAGGCTCTTGAGAAGAGTTTTGAGTTGGGGAACAAGCTTGAGCCTGAGAGAAAAATGCAGCTTGCAAAGGCTTTGGGCCTTCAACCGAGGCAAATCGCTATATGGTTCCAGAATAGGAGAGCAAGGTGGAAGACCAAGCAGCTTGAGAAGGAGTATGAAGTTCTCAAGAAGCAGTTTGAAGCTGTGAAAGCTGATAATGATTCACTCAAAGCTCAGAATCAGAAACTACATGCAGAGGTAATCAATGCTATTATACACAGCTTTTGTATCTACTCTTCAGTTTTCAACACAAAACTTAGATGCAGTTCTTTTCTCTTGCTCTCCCATCAGAATTCAGTTCCAGTAATCTGAAAAACAATGATATTGTGCTTGGAGAACTTCAATTCTGATTGAAAAATACTATCGAAATTACTTAAAGAATTGCATCCAAGTTCTATTATTTTCGATACCAGAAAACATGTCTTGTGACTAGTCATTGACTGAGGTTCCTTTGTGGTTTTGATAACAATGGTTTTGGAGAAATGTGAGCTTGAAGTTTTTGAGATCTTGGGGGGTTAATTTGGTACTCTTTTGAATCCCGATCTTGGTTCAGAAAATCATTGAACCACCATGTAATCTTAGTAGAGTTTGAAATGAATCCAAAATCCAATTGTTTGGTGCTGAATTGTAAAAATTGGATTTTGTAAAGAAAGGAATGGTGTTTTGTTCTTTGTCTCGTTTATTCCCACCACAGTTTTATTTTCAAGAGTTTGATTGATTAGCTAAATTTTGTAAAGGTCCTCTAAGCCGTTTCAGTGCGCTTCCTTTTCCCTAAACAATGGATGAAATTGATCTTTTTTTCATGTTTGAAAAAAGAAAGCTAGTCTTTTGTACATACATATGTGTTTTAACTATAAGAGGGTGTTTTGTTCTTTTTACTTTTGAGTTTTGGTTTTTCCCGTTCCATTTCACTGATTGTGTTATTATGATGATCCCACAAACAAACGTTAGTGACTAATTCTAAAGAGATTGGTTCCATCATTAAGTTGATTGAGTTGATCATTCTCGGGAGGTGTCAGTGTGACAGTGTCAGAACTGAGAACTGCGAATTAACAGTAATGTTTGCTTTCCTTTTTCCATTGAAAAACTCTGTGTTATAACTGTTCCATGTTGCTAGCTATGAAAAAGACAAGGTTGCATTTGATCCTTCACATGGAACAATGTAACATGATGAAGGCTTGGAATGAAAACCTGAGATGAAACTAGAACATGAACACATGAACACACAGTTTTTGTTTTACACTTTTACCGTGTGGTGTTTGCAGCTACAAAGTCTGAAAAATAGGGAGTGCTGTGAAACCGGAACAGTAGTTAGTCAGAAGAAAGACACTGAGGGTTCTTGGAGCAATGGAAGCAACAACAGTTCAGAAATCAACTTGGACCTCTCAAGAACACCAGTGATGAACAGTCCTGTGTCTTCTCAGAATGGAAAAAGCCTCATACCAAGTTCCCACAACAAGCCAACAAGCATGACTCAACTCCTTCAATGCTCATCAAGATCAGATCTTCAAGATGAGAGCTTCTGCAACATGTTCCACAACATTGATGAGCAGCAGAATTTTTGGCCCTGGACCGAGCAGCAGCACCAGTTTCATTAATCAAAAAAACTTGATTTTGGATATTATAAATGATTTGAGGTTGAAAGGTTGTGAGAAGTAATTAAGTTCATTAATTAGGCTTAGCTCAACTTTTTTTCTCTCCCTACCAGTTTTTTTTCTTCTTCAGTTTATGCTTATGATGTAGATTGGTGTATAAAGAGTTTGAACACATTTACTTGAGTCATGATCAAGAGAGGTGGTGAACTTTGAATAGTAGAGCATCTTTTTTTCTCTCCCTCTCTCCCTCTCTCTCTATAACAAAAACTACATTCAAAATTTACAAGTAAATAAATTTATTTATGTAATTTAATGGATTAATGCAATGAATTTCAAACACAGTTGTTTATGAATTAGATCTAAATCTGGTATTAAACTTTAGAGTTATGCAGAAAAAATATAGCATATAGTATATGGTTAGATATGTAGGTGGCCCTAAGTGGAATTGCAGGTCTGGAATGTAGAATGGGGCCAGAGATGGAAATAGGATTCTCTGGTGGCATTGTTTAAGCAGAGAGATAGATACATAGATAAGTATATATATTTTATTTGATGTTGGTGCTTTGGAATCATGAGATCATGTCATGGAAAATTGCATGGAAAAAGGTGTTTGGAGAAAGTTGAGGTAATGGGTGAGGAGTGAGGAGAGAGATGAAGTGGTGCAGAGAGTGAAGCATGTCGTTTTATGGGATGAAAGAAAGAGCCAAATCTAGCTGGGACTTTGCAAAGAGTAGTGGGGATGGGGGAAGTAGGATTCTGAACCTTTGCACACACTCCAACAACGGAGAAAAATATGTTGTAACTCACAACAAAACTAAACTTACTACAATTCAATCATCTACTCACCTTTGTCAACTTTATTAAAATCAAATTACACCACAATTATAACACGTGTTCTGAGGAAAAAAATTATATTAATTAATAAAATAATTTAATCTTTTTTAGTAGTTTTAACCATTTCTTCAGAAAAAATGAAAAAAATTATAAAAAAGATTAAATTTTAGATTAGTAGTAATATTAATTTCTTATTTGAATTCAGCTCATGCTTCCTTAATATTATAAATTTTCAGTGATTTTTCGGAAAACTCATGAGTTGAATATCTCAAATATATATTGATAATCAAACAAGTAAGAAGAGAATACACGAACATCCTCTATTTCTATTTTCGATTCATCTATCTTCCTTAATTGTTTTTAAAAGATATCAGTCTGACATTTTTCTTAAGTTCCACTAGTTCTGTTAAAAAATGAAAAACGTGTGTAATATATTTAAAATAATTGATAAAAAAAGATTAGGATTATAATTTGTTATTGGAAGATACCTTGCTTTAAGAAAAATAGATCTTTGCCAATTTTAATCTGACAAGCGAAACTACTTCATTCTGAATCCTAAAGAAGATCCCATGTGACCTACTGCCACAACCAAAAGCAAAAGCCTCTCATATCTTTCTTTCTCTCTCTCTCTCCTAACTCTGCATCCTAAGTTTCTTGGAGCTGTCTACCAAAAAAAAACTTTATCTTTGCTTTCCTAAAAAACTATACACTACTTAATCAAAATATATACGGTTAAATATATTTTTATCTCTTAATTTTTTTTAGTGAAAATTAAAATTAGTTTCTCTGAAACTTTAGATCAATTAAGTTTCTCATCTTTACAAAATAGGTGAATTTAGTCATTTTAACCAAATTTTGTTAGATTTATTTGACGTTTTAAACGTGTTTGTCAGTCAACATTGAAACGAGAATGAGTTAAACGATGTAAAGAACTCAAATACTATTATGAAATGCGTTTAAAATGTCAAATAAACTTAAAAAAATTTGGTTAAAAAAACTAAATACACACATTTCTAAAGTTGGAGGACTAAATTAGTCCAAAATTTTGAAGATGGAATATTTCCAATTTTCACGTTAAGAGATAAAAAACATATTTAACCTAAACATATATACGTATGGTTAATTAATTAGTTAATTATTATTGTTAGAAGTGGCGATTTTCATAAAAAATGTCTTTAATATGGTTATACATGATTGCAATACATAGATTCAATATTTATCATTAAACTATAGAAATTTTTATTTATATTTGTAGAGTTTACCTTTTTAGTAATAATTATTAGTTAAACAGATAAGAAAGCATATTACAGAAGGTATGTATATTAAATCGTTAGCATATTAAGCTAAAATGTGTAAAATAGAGTTTGCATTTCATAAAGCTAAATTGAAAAAGCTAACTAACCAAGTATTAATATTTTCTTAGTCAACTTACTGTACACTAAAAAAAATTATTAAGTAGTGACTAATTTTATAACAAAAAAAATGTTTAGAAATCATCTGGATAATCATTTTCTTAATTAAAAACTAATTTAGAGACAAATTTTTTTGATAGCCAAAATTTTGATAACTAATATTAATAATTAATTTAGAGATTAAATAGAAACTATTTTAGTTATTAATAATTTTTAATTTATAAATTAATATTTAAATCAGTTACTATAATGAATAATTATTTTTTATTATTAAAATTAATTGATAGTTAAGAATTTTTTTGCAGTGATAATATCGAGTTTTAAAAATTTAGTATACAAGTTTTTGTTATTATTAATTGTTTTATTATTTGGGTAAATTGGTTTTAGAAGTAGTTTGTTACTAATAACAAATATTATATCTCACATGCATTATTATTTCCTTGCGCTATAATAGAATGGAGTACTTATAAAAAAAGGAAACATAATTTGTTCTTCCTAAAGTATCCATTGAGTGCTTAAACTGTAGTTACATTGTTATAATGCGAGGAAGTGGAAAGAATTTTGTTCACAATGGTGAAAGATGTAACATCTAAGAAAACATTTATTAATATCTACCTAAAATTATTGATACAAGCTTAACTATATCATGTATAATAGTTTATTAATATTATAGAAAGTATATCAATATAATTAAAAAATAGAATTCATTCTATCATTTTTATTTATATATTCTTAATATAAATATTTTGTTTTATAATATTTTACTTTTACCAATCACAAGTCAATTAAAGAAGTTTATAAATTAAGATTTCTAATTGTACATTAGCACTAGCAGTACTTTTACCTATGCAACTTTTTCTTTTTATAACAATTAAAACCAGTTAAATCAATTTTAAATAAATATTGTAATCAAAATATTCCAGGTAGTATGAAAATAATACATGGATAATAGATATGATGATTAACTTACCATTTTGTAACTTAAACGATAACTAATTAACAAAGTGTATTTGAATTTAAATAAGCTTTTTCTTTGTCTGGTATCAAAGATAAGATAAAGTCATTAACTTGTTATACAAATTAAGTCCTAAGACAAAGTATTCATTTAGTATAAAATAAAAATACGAGGTATCAAATTATGCAAAAAAATATATAAATACACAAACTCAACCAAAGAGTGCAAGGGTGTCTAGTGTTTTGAATTAGAACATCTTATGGTATTTGAATATTGACTTCACCATTTTTATTTAACTCGTGTATCCATCTCAAATTTTGAGAATTCAATAAGCAATTTTGGTTTTTATATCAGATGCACTTTCATTGGATTTGTCATTATTTAATTTCATGTTTTATGAAAACTTTACAACTTTGCAATATTTCCATAATTTAGAATAGTTTATTGGTGCTTTAGATCATATAATTAAATTGGTTTCCATTAAGAGTTTAACATGAACACTTCCTTTAATCATATTGTAAGTTGATTTCTCATTTATTGATATGCAAACTATAAAATGTGTTATTTTTTCTCCATGAAGTAATAAAAAAAATCATACAAAGTTACATTCAAAATAATAATTTCCTTAGATCTAATTGTAGTTGACAAATTATCTTTCTCATACCCCATAACCATAAAAAAAAAAAAAAAAATTCTTTTACTTTTAACACTATCATTGTCATGATCTCTTTATGCACATAACTAATGCATGAACTTTGGTCATGCTTTCTTTATCATAGTTCAACTCATCAATAATAAACCTATTTTTGAATATGAATGAATCTAAAACATCAAGTTGAGAAAGACAACTATAGTCTTTCATCGAAGAAGGTAGGCTCCATTATCCTTTAAACATGGATTCCTTAGTGGTTTCTTTGATTGAATTCACAAGAAGCATGCTTTTTTAGGATGTTAATTTCTTTGTTTTGTGACATCTTTAAGTTCCAAACTCATTCTTCTAAAATAATAGCAACACAATTTTCGCTTTGTGTACTTATTTTGAGATAGTTTGAGTAATTTGACTAACTTAACATAAATACACGAATTTTATAATTTTTGTTATTGTATTATTGACTATAGAACTATATTTATTAATTTAAAAAAATATATACTTTTTGTTATTCATTTAACTCTTTGTAAGGCCCCATTTTTATATTCTGCCCTAAAGTTGATGGGCTGCCTTTGTGAGTGGGCCTAAGGCCGGCCCAATATATAAAATTCTTAGGTCTGCCCTAAACCTAGAGTTCCTTGCCATTTTCAGAAAAAGCTTTGTCCTTGCCTTGAGCCACAGCCGCCTTTACCTCTGCTAGGGTTTGGAGAAGTCGCAGTCTAGCAAGTTCAGCCGCATTTTCCGTTCCGCGTAAGTCTCCCCAACTGGAGCTCTATGTTCGTTCCGTCTCTTCTTTACGTTTTCAGTTTGAGCCTTCTAGTGAGCTCATTTTAAACCTTGTCCTGCTGGTTTCAGTTCGCTAAGTCGTTCCTTGGGCTACTGTCCTTCGCCGCTCGAGTATCGGAAGCTCTAGCTCGCACCTTCCAGGTACGGGAAGTTAGGGTTCTAGTTTCGAGTCTTTTTGGAACTGTTTATGCGTTGTTTGTTGATTGTATGGTTGGATCTGTCGTTTGAGGTGTGAAAGTACTTTGCATGTGTTGTTTGGTCGGAAAACATGGCTGTTGCAGTGTGGAACAGTGGCGAGACCTGTTAATCTCGCCCAAGCGAGTCAATCTCGCCTAGGCGAGATGAAACAGGGAGCTAGCCTAGGGCCTCTGCACGAAAAGTCGCCCAGGCGACTCGCTCAACTTTTG
>Ga0099822_1001376_pt1 | contig 28080 bp, 21 predicted proteins | sample CowpeawhiteBW_FD_76839 | JGI IMG/M metagenome (GOLD analysis project Ga0099822, IMG submission 76839) | Root nodule microbial communities of legume samples collected from California USA - Cow pea white BW | ecosystem: Host-associated > Plants > Roots > Nodule | place: USA: California | collected... | reverse complement strand
ATAAGAAAAAAGAAATGTGTGAGTTTTTGGTTTTTTTTTTTATTTTTTTTTTTGTGTTTTTTTTTTTTTTTTTTTTTTTTTTTTTTTTTTTTTCTTTTTGGTTGGATGAGAATGCTGAGTTTGACAGGCACAAAGAGAGCCATGATATGCAATTCATAATATCAATTAATTAATTAATTAATGAAGAGAAATATTTATGAATTGGTAGCTTCTGGGGGTCCATTAAAATTTCATATCTATTATCGATTACACTTTTTGACAAGATGATGGGTTCAAAATGGTCTTCAATTGAAGGTGGAACATCTACTTCCTTTTCTCATGTGTTTTTTATTGCTGATTTAAAATAGTACAAGATGTGGCAATAATATAAAATCAAAGCGACACATGACATATATGGAATCTCTCTTTTTTATTCTCATCCAATTCTTAGTTTTCATTAAAGGTTGAACACCTTTTCTTTCTGTCCTCTGTGTTTCCTTGTTTCCACGGTTCCTAGAACATGCTTTATATATGCTGCTCAAGCCACAAAACAAAACAATTGTTAGTTGTGAACAAGATGTTTATAACAATGAAGAGTTAATTTGATTTGTGTTGTTGTTTACTATAAGATGATTTACTACAATTTTATTTTACATTTTATACGTGAGATTAAATATTGAGAGGTGGCTTAAGATATTATGTGATATAAGATTTCTAATACAAATATAAACTTATAAATTTATTTTTTATATGGTTAAATTATGTTTATATTTTATTTTTTAAAATAATATCAAAGCCATATAAAATTTATTCTAATTTGTTGTTTATTAAGTTTATCATGTTATTCGTTATTAAACCTATCATATAAATATATTAGATATTGTATATTGACTAGAGATAAAATGAGTTTATAGTATATAAATAAACGCAAACCTATTAAGAATAATTAAATATCTCCATATTTACATATATCTCCCATAACAAGTTCTTCAAAATAAATATCAATCTCTTTAAAAAAAAGTTCATTAATAACATCAGAACCTATGATTTATCTTCATGACTAGCTACAAAATTTTGAAAAGATCAACAATATCACAATCAAATCATCCTACACTTGAAAAAAAAAATGAAAAAAAATCTCTTTGTAAGTTTTTCAAAAAATAAATTAGGTTTAAAATCTAACTTTTAAAATTTATTATTAATAAAACTTGTACAATTCAAAATTATAAGAAAATAATTTTTTTATATATTAATCAACTTTTTAATTTTTAATTAATGTAACATCTGGACTCTCAATTTTATTAATATTTTATACAGCAAGTAGAAAAGTTGTATTTAATTTTTGTTGGTTGAGTAGGATGGTAGAAGAGTTATGTGAGAAATGTAGCATGAAAAGAGAAAGAGTGAATGAGACAGTAATATAGATGAAGGGATAAAGATTGTGGTGCTAATGTAGACCAGGATACCCTACAATTCAAAAGCAATTGTGCAGTCATAATCTAATAATTGCATATAACTTTTATCTTCTATTTTTTCTTATCAAATTTTTAATTATAAAAAATAAAGTAAGGATGCGCCTAGCAGAGAATGAGTGAAACCAGGAAAGTAAGAAAATAAATAAAAAATATAACTTATTTAATTGAGGAGAAATAAAATGAACATTAATTTCAAAAATTTATTTGAATAAAATTTATCCTTATTATTATAATTGAAGAAAATGGGAGAGGATAGTTAAATTATTGGAAATATACTTGAATACGATTCTTTAGGAATGCTTCTAATAAAGAAAAATAAAAAGTAAATATGATGATTTTTATCAATTAAAATTGATTTAAATAAATTTTAAATTTATATAATTTTTTAAGTTTTTTTATTTTTAATTTAAACGTAAGTTTATTTTAATTTATACAAAAATATTATGATTGTAGATGAGTGGCAATCTATTACTGAATAAATATATTCTAAAACCCTGACCCGTGTGACAATTACTTAAAAATACATTATTTCATTTCACCAAATAATGAAACTTTCCCGTTTTCATTCAAATTATTTGTTGCTTCCCATTTTCAATTTTTTTTCAACCCTTATTTACAATCTTCATGAGTTTTTTCAAGCTTTAAATAACGGGTACAAGTGTTTAAGTACTTAGAAAAATTAATAATGGTTTAATCTCTACAAGAGGTAAAAATATAATTTGTAATATTTACCAAATTGTACTTTTTGTCTTATAACTTCATTTTTATATATTCGATTTAATCCTTTGATTTAAAAATTTCCTTAGTCTTTTAAATTTTAAACAAAAAATTATTTATTTTTTTCCATTATATATCTCTACTTAAGATGAACTAATAATTAGAGTTGTATGCCAAATATATTATTTGTTAATACTAAATATTTTGTAAACATCATACAATAACCTTAGAAACAAAAAAGTTTAGTAGAGGAAAAAGTACACTTACATAGGAGTAGAATTCTAGACAAAAAAAAATGTACTGAAAAAGCAACATAAAAATTAGATATGATTCGGTTTCCAACACGGCCTTTTACTTTATTTGTTTTTGCAATTATACTAACCATTTAAAGTTAAAAAAAAAAAAAAACACTATGCATTTGGTCTCAGAAAAAAATAGACCAGTTTCATGAAACATGGGCCCTATATTGGGCCTTTTCAGTTTAGCAGGCTCATGGAGCGGTCCATTGATAAATCTTATTCGGATACTATTTGCAATAGTCAAAATGTCAAATATATCCTACTAAATATTTTAATCTATTTGAAAAAGTAAATATCAATAAATCTGGTATTTGCAATATAATAAGTAATTTAATTTTAAACCAAGATAGTTTATTTTGTATTAGATTTAACGATACTTCTTGATGTACAATCATTTATATGATACCCAACCAATAAATATAAGATAATTGAGCATGACAGTTCCTTTTAATAGCTAATTCAACCATTCTATTTATAACGAGTTAAAGAATACACACATTGAATGAAATTTAAACATAAAAACTTGTCTATATAGAGGAAGAAGTAGAATGAACCTAATGAAATCATCTCACCCTTCTTACATAACAATTATTGTTCACAATATATTTTCAACAATTAAAACTCTTAACATGTAGTTTAGAATAAAATAACAATTTCTTACAAGGAATAGTAGTAAGTAAATGACTTTAAAACTCTTAACATGCTGACTCGATCTTCGGTCCATAAACTCAACATTCAATTCAGTTTAGAATTATTTTGTGAAGACTTTTTATCAGTACTAATTTAATTTGAAAGCCGACTCAACTTTCGACACAAATTGACTTAGTTCATATGTAATAAATATGCCGTAGCTTTTCTCGCTGTACTTTCTTCTTTTTATCAAGATTTTTCTGCTATTCTTTTATCTCCAACTCTGTTCTTTCATCCCTTCCTCTCATTGCTGTTTGATTATGAACTTTTTCCATAGATATTTCATAGGTATTATTTAGTTGCTTTGAAGTTATTTCGTAGGTGTTGTTTATTTGCCTTTTATAGGTATTGTTTATAAAAAAAATATACTGTCTATTTTATAATTTAACAATTAACAAAACCTTTCAGAAATTTATAATAAAAAAATAACGAAAACAATCAAACGGGTAAAAATTTGGTGTGATTCATATTCTTTTATTAACTTTAAATCAAATATTACATTTAATTTCTCATGTTAGATTTGACTCGTTCAAAAAATAAAATCAACCACGAAAATATCCTGTATATATAATATTCGTCTAAATAAATGAACTTAAACTTTAATTTATAATTTTGAAAAAATATGTAACTTTATAATTTTATTGTAAATATAATTACATTCTTTTATTAGAGAAATTATTTTAGTTTTCTGTTATAATAGATCATTGTTACTATTTTTAAGTCAACATTCTTTGAAATTAAAGATAATGTGTAGGAAATTTGGAGGGGCCTTTTACGTCATAGACAAATTTAATGAAGATGCTGAAGCATGAAACAAACAAAAAATGTTGCGATAATTTTAGTGTTTAACAAGTCAAGATGTTATAATATTACAAACGATTGTAACGGAGTGGTAAAAGAATAAATAGCACTGCTCACATCTGAAAATGAACAAACTCTAAATGAGTCAGCACAAATAAAAAAGACATTTACAATAAATACAACAGAACATCTAAAGGACCTTTTTAAGCCTTTCACTACAAAAAGATAAACAATGTTGGTTCCCTGTGGCGTAATTCCAGTGTTTAGCAAGGTGTGTTTCCAACTAGTCCAGTGATAATACTCCATCGATCACCAGTAGTCCACACTGATTCACAACAACATCATTTGAGAAATATTAGCAATTAAAAAGAGAATTGCATAGTTTTTGTTTGGTATGAAAAAATTACCCTTCGAGGGTTCTTGAATCCAAGGGCCATTCATCACATTCAATATACTACATGCCTCGCTATATTGCAGATCTGGTAACAATTTTGGGGTAAGTAAGAAACACCTGCATTGGATTAAAGATAGTTTATTCATTTCGCACCAATAAATTTGGGAACAAAACATAATTGTGAATGACCCACCTGCGAAGGTCAATCTTAACTGTTTATTGTACATGTGTGATAATGTCAACTATAGAAACTTGAATATCATAAAATACATATTTCAACATCAAATAGTATTGACGTCCAGTGAAGTATTTAAGTATGGTTAATATCCCTAGCTTTTCCCTTTTATTGAAGATTATTTTGAAAACAGAAAAACATCTGACTCACTGAAATAACGTATAACTGACCACAGGAAAAAAAGATGAAGTGATAATCTTAGTACTCACTGGGGGGTATTTGGCTTGCTTGCTGCTCTCACTAATTGCTGGAACATCTTCCTTTCATTTATTGGGTCCATCCCTGAGAAAAACACAGTCAAAGACCGTCTTTAGATAGCTGGTTGGTGTAAATCTGGAAAGAATTTTCTTCAAACAGTAACCAACCTTGGTTGATCTCATCAACAACTCTAAATGGGCAGTTTGTCAGATCTTGAAGGGAAACAAGATAAACAATAGTTGAAACTGACCGCTCCTACAAAATCAAACCCCAAGGTTTATTAAGGGAGGAAAAGATAGGATGAATGTAATAAGAAATAAATTCTTTGTTATACCCCTCCAGATTGATGATGGGCACTCAAAACTTTAAGCTGTCCATTTTCTCTGCGAGTGATAATATAAAACAGATATACTCTGTTAGAAGGAATAAAAATAAAAAGAGAGGCTGAGAAGTGATGGCCATTTAAACTGAACAATACGAAAAATAATGAATTTTTAGCACATTTTGGATAGGTCCAAACAAGTCAGGGTTCCATCGTAATATTCAATATGACTGGAATCCAGGAGTCATATAAAATGAACATAAGATTGAACAGTGATCATGTGAGTGGTACAAAACACTAACAGTTTCAGAACGGAAGTTACCTGAATTTAACTTTTATCAGTATTCCAAATTGATCAAAATCTATATCATGCTCATCTGAGAACACATGAAACATGTGAGGATAAAAGGTTAAGAAAAACCCAACAAGTTAATATCAATTACCCATCTAACAGACCTAGCGAAACTTCTCCAGCAACGGCCATCTCTTGGAAATTTAAACTGAAAGTTTCATTTATTTTTGTCACTAGGTTTCTCAATGTAGGAAGCCATTTTCCCTGCAAAAAAAAAAACAAATAAAGTTGATATTTTCTCTTGATAATATTCTAAAGTCAACAACAGTTCAACAAGAAAAAAAAAACTTGAATACTTATGAGAAGAAAACTGATTCCGTTCAAATTGATAGGAAACCAGTAGAAGAGAGTATATATAAGGGCTCTATCACCCTAGAATAATGATTACAAAATCTCCTATCGGATCCTAAAGTATCTTAATTGTCATAATTACAGTTACAACGATTGATAATATCTCCTCCACTCAACAATACCTTATAACTCAACACATCACTCAAATTGGTGAAGGAATATCTATCATTACCAGCATGAGAGTGAGACCACAATGTCTTATGGGAAGAACCTTCACAATGTCTCATGAGCCTAGAAGTATCTCAGTAACTAGAATGATTTCGGACTTTCTTTCCAACAACCCCACTCCTATGACCCTACCATTGAAGTTGTAGGGTCATCCAACAGTATTTTACAAGTTCCCCTTCCAAGCTTCCATTTCTCCTATTTTGTTTCTTTTGTTGCATGCTACCCCATGGATACTACTGCAACCTCTTCACATCCCACAACATATCCCCTCTTGTCTCCAATATTCCCCTATCAATTGAAAATTTTAATGCCATGGCACCAATTATAGCACATTGGCTTAAGAAATTAATTTGATTTCTTGGAAGAGCAAGAAACAAAATGTTGTAGCAAGATCTAGTGCAAAAGCACAATATAGAGTTATGGCCTCAGACACTTGCGAACTTGTTTGGCTTAAACAATTACTTAAAAAGTTTCAATTTGGAGATGTCACTCAAATGACACTTATATATGATAATCAAATTATTCTTCATATTAGCTTTGTTACTGTCTCTCGTGAAAGGATCAAACACATTCCAATTGACTGTTATTTTATTTGAGAAAAAATTATACCGGAAGACATCAAGACAGAGTTTGTTAACTCAAGTGATCAGTTAGCAAATACTTTCACTAAGTCTTTATGGAGACCTAGAATTGATTATATTTGTAACAAACTTAGTACATATGATTTATATACACCACCTTGAGGGAGAGTGTTAGATATAACAGGCTTAGGTCTATATCTTTATATTTTTCTATGTATAAAATGCATAACCCTATGTGCTCAATACACATTAGGGATTCATCCTGTCTCTTTCTCTTTTATTTCACCAATTAAGAAGAATAGTTTGAATTAGTCTACACTATAGTATAGATTAAGATCTAACTAAGATCAAATTCAAATTTTAGAGCTCTCTTATCTATGTTCTTTAATTTATTTTTCTTTGTAACAGTTCAGTTATCTCCTAATTCAAACTATTTTATATCTCCCAAAATTTTAGGATGCAATTTACAATAATTTATTTCTCATCAAATAACAGCTGCAGCTTTGGGGATATTTGGTTTATATCTTCGTAATAGAACCTAATCAAGTGGTGTGGAGTTCAATCCGTACTTCACTTGTTCATCAAATAAAAAGTCAATTGATTTACACTATCCCCTCGTCAACCCCCACAAGGGCTATTGTGTCAAGGAATAAGTTCAGATTTAATACATTTCATTTAACTAAATATTTCAGGATATTAGGTTAATGAACCTCTACATCACACCATTCTAGTTGAGCAAGAAAGCTGATACTTAACTGACCTTAATGTCATTTAACTCAGCCAAACACCGTGTAGATTCCTTTCTGTCTGCTTCCAGTTTTGCTGCAAGATCTTCTATCTGTAAAGTAACTGTAAATATAGATGGTACATACAAATAACCCAAATAAAATAAGATAATAAAAAAACTACCTGCCGTTGGCGATCTTTATATTGTTCCAATATGTTATGATTGACGAAGAGAATTGAATTGGCTTGAGCAGTGGTATCCTGGATAGCTGCCTCCAGTTCCTCAATTGTAGTAGGCATCTAGATCAAAAAACCCAATTCTTGTGAGTCTCCACTCACCTATTTATACAAACTGCCTAAACAGCATTTCACCTAATCAATCTCAGTGATAATGAGAAGACAAAACATGAACCAAATTCTGATAATTACAATTGTTAATTGTATTATTTGTAAGTATTGGAGATGTTCATGTAAAACATTCAGTTATTCAACTCGATGTTAGTTTTCTGTTTCTGTTATGTTTGTGTAACCTGTTTAGAAGACTTGAGCCTACATATGCTCTGCTTGTATTCTTTTCCAACATAAGTGAAATAATATTCAGTTCAGTTTTTGTGAAGCTTTTCTGTCTTTTCTTCATATTAATTTTCTGATAGTACGGAAGAAACATATTTGAGATTGATTGTCACTTTAACAGAGTAACTGACTGATATGTTTACTAAGTTTCTCAAAGGGTCTTGTGTTATGACATTTCTAATAAGTTTGTCTCATAACGCAAATGCTAAAACCAGTTTTTCCAAATTAAAGTGTGGAATATCATATATGTTAAAATTGTTGTTTGTTATTATTTTTATGCAACTTTTATAAAGCTGTTCTTTTGGGTGTATCTAGCTTAAGGGGTCAAGTGTGCTAACATATTGACCAAGGTTTTACCTTCAGCAAATTATGAGAACTTGAGAGGACGTGTTGAATTCTGATTTGAAAATAATTCAGGATTGGAACTCTTGTTGATATGATATTGTTGAAAATTAAGGAAAGAAATCATAATGAAAAGATTTTATATAAGGAAATCAATCAAAATTAATGAGGTCTGATGTGTAATAATAGAATTTGATGGAATTAGAGAATCTGTCTTTCCTTCATTTTAGCTACAGAGGTTATAACAATAACTATTTTCCTAATTTTTATGCCAGATTAGTGTACAAAATTATTCTCCCTTTTCTATACCACCTGATTGTATTAGTTTTGTATCAGTGGAATATATTCACTATTTCCTGATACAAATTAGAATTTTAGTGAGTGTGAAATTGAAATACGGAAAATAATTTTCAAATGTGAAAAATCTATTCATTAGAATCTGATATGAGATGGCTCATATTTATATCTATGATAAAAGACTCGAAGAATAGTCAAAAGTATCATATTAGGTGTTCTGACTCACCACAGTTACCACAGAAAGATAACTACAATGACTTAGACAAAGATAACGTGTTACAGACTAGGGAAATTATTAATTACACAACCCTAGTAAAAACAGAACAGTGTTATCTGGCTAAGACAACTAGATGAAAAAATTGTACCCACTATTATTTTTGCCAGAGACCTGTTATCATTTTCAATAATATATAATAATATTAAATGGAAAGCGATGCTTTTGCATTCATATATGGCCTTTGAACATGCAGGAAGTGTCATCTTCAGGATGACGTCACAGATTGCAACAAAAAATATCAAAACAAGAAGTGAAATGCATCCTGAATTTTTTCTACACAAACCTCGAGAAATTCCTTCTTTAGCTCAGGTGTAAGCTGGGCAATTGATTTAGCATACTTCAAGGAATCTGTAAGCTTCTGTCTACAGTTCTCAGATTCTTTCTTACCTGAAGAAGAAATAAATTCTACAAATAAGCCACATTTGCATGTTGCAGAGTACAAAAACTAAAAATTCTATTTGCAGCATGCAGAATATAAAAAATAAAACCATGACAGTTTCTCACAGTTTTCGAAGTGCAATGATGCTTGCACGGCAACATTCTCATGCTGCTTCAGGTTGGCGTCCATTTCTCCAGTCTAAGAAAAAAAAAAATTAAACATGAGAGAAAAAGAGAAGCAGAGTCATAGAGAACATGAATGTAAAAGACAAAAAGAATTGACGCAAGATTCCACACAAAAAATAGAAGCCAGGGTTGAGATGCACATGCTGGCACATGGAAGGTCACTTTGGGAAGAGCCCAAGTCCCACATCAGTTTGAAATAATACCAACATACAGTATAGGTTGCAAACTTGACATTTCAAGCCGAAGCTAAACCTAATCCCACATTTTAAGAATTCATATATCATTTTATGCTTCTTGTAGATCTCTTACTTTCTTTGGTTTGAATTATTGTTGTCAGATTATATTTTATGAGAATGCTAGACTACACGATACCCCTCTTTCTGATATTAATCAAATCATCTCTCTCTTGATTGCAAAATTCTATAACGTCCACCTTTTCTGACAACAGCATGATAGGGAAATCTCGAGATTACAGATTCTTTCAGTCATACTGAAGAGTTATACTCTCCATTTCCATCTCTCCTTTCTTTCTCAATAAATTCTGTCTTTGTCAGAAATAAAATTAAAAAACTTGGGTTATTTAAAATTTAGAACTAACAAATAATAGCTATTAAGTTTCACTGCAAGATGATAATTCATTGCTTGAACTTCTAAGAAGTAATATTGGTGGCCAAAGAATTACAAGTTTAAAGTAACAAATAGAAGCTATTTCTACATAGATCATGTCTGTTGCATGTATTCTGAGTCAACATAAGTGGCATAACTGTTATTTGATTACCTTTGCATCAAACTCAATAAAAGCCATACGTTGTTCAATAAAAATTTGTCTGTAACTCACAGCTTCAACAAGAAGATCCTGTCAAAAACAGAATGGAGACCAACAGCATAAAAGACCATATTATACTCGAGGGAGGGGGAAAGATTAATAAAAGCAAATTGCAGAAAAAAGAAACAAAAATAGAATACAGTTATTGAAGCAAACATGCACTAAGCCTTCAAAGAACATCTTATAAAGCAGTGAAAGAATAGAGATTAATTACCTTAATTTCCATTGCATTACGAAAACGCTGAATATTATACTTGAAAGCCTGATGAACAAGCTTTGCTATCTCAGTATCCAAATCATCCCGTTCCTCCATCACTTTTAATAACCCTTTCCTCTGATCTGCAGGTCAAAACAAGATATTCATTTAGAATACCAAAGTCAAATGTTAATCAGAAAAGCTTTCAAATCTTTTAACACAGTATATTCTACTCACCAATACGGCTAATGAGTGTTTGACGTTTTTTACGCTCATTCTGTACTGTAATACTAATGCCTTCCTAAAAAATCAAGAATGAATAATATTTCAAACTTTAAAAAGCCCTAGAACAGAGAATTCAGAACTTTCAAGTCAAAATATAAATTTCCAGTAGCATACCCACTCTTTACGAAGATTAGCAGCTTGATTCACTAAGCTTCTTTCTTCATCTTGAAACTTTTTAACGCATTCCTCCAAATTAGCAACGACTTCTTCAAGCTCCTTTTGCTGAGAACGCAGCTTTTCAATTTCACCAACATTCAGATCTAAAAAATACAACAAAAGGGAAATAGGTGGCGATAAAAACAATCAGTAGAAACTAGGCTTCATGCATATGTTGATTCTATGCAGTATAAGAGTAGCATACTATTCAATAAAAGTTGTGGGCGTTCCACTTGTTCAACGACTGTAGAGACATGATTTCCATATCTAGACTTGGACCAACGGTAGTGATTTTCAGGTGTCCACAAATTTATAATTCCTAATCTTGGTACCTCATCAGCATTCTGATCTGTTTCTTTGGATCCGATATACTGAAACAAATGCAATTAGCAAAAGAGCATGCATAAATCGTATAGCCAAATTATATAAACAAACATATAAAAACACATTAGCTTTTGGAAGAAAAAATAGAGGCATACTGAATTATCTAGATTAAACTGGCTAATCAACACCTCCTTCACGGCAATAGGAGCATCAAAAATTTGATCCAGCCGGGAGTATATGCCAAGAGCACGTTTCTGTTTGGATGATAAAATAACAAAAGACATAGATATTTAGATTGATTAAATGCAAATTGATAAAAAAAATACCCCAAACCAGACTCACATCTTCGGAAATTTCAAAAGGCTCTCTTTGGTGGCCACCATCACCTGTATAATTTAAAATTGGTACATCAAAGAACTGCAGGTGCTTCACCAAAAGATCTCGATCACCAGAATCTTGTGTTATGAAGGACTGTATTTGAAAAAAAAAAAAAAGGTAACCAATAGCAGAGATAATAAAGACCACTAACTTAACACCACACCAAAAGAAAGAAGGATAAAAATGAGCAGCACCTATAAGCAAAATTTATCAACTTTACAGGTGAAAAAGAAATTGAAAAAAAGGATACACAAAGAAGAAAGATATCAATGCACAACGTTGACTACACAATCAACACCAGAGAAGCAAGTGAAAGCATGGCTTGTACAGCTTAAAACAAATATACGATAAAATATTAAAAAAACTAAATATAGAATTTTGACATTCAAGTTGAACAAAATTCAGCAGGTGAGTTTTTGTTCGAAGAAAATAGAGACCCTTATATTTCAATTAGATATCTAAGATTACCTTCCAAGTGTAGTGAGCCACTTGACCCTCTAGATATGCGGCATGAACTTTATTTGATACATTCACCTGATATTAAACTCAACAATTTAACTGACTAAACAAGCAGCCCAAAAATAAAAAAACACTATGAATTTTTAACCCATGTACCTCCACTAAAACTGGGCCATAAACCTCCTTATTGAATTCATGTCGATGTTCTTGGACCCATTTATAAGCTTCAAAAATTTTTTCAGCCCCTGACCTTTGCAATACATGCAAACACTTTGTACTTTTATTATCCATTTCCATCAACCTGCCCATTAAACAATATAAGGGATATTTCAAATATATGAACTTGCATCAGTATCCAACACAAAAGTGCACTTTACTTTTAACATAAATTCTACCTCTCTTTATTCTGCATCATGAATGACTTCTTCCGCTTTATTTCATTCTCTGCTTGTGACTTGTTCTGCCTCACTTGATTAGCAGAATAATCCAATTCACCAATTTCGGCTTTTAGTCTTTGCTGGAGGGGACAAAATCACTTTTTCCATAAGAGAGCAAGTACCAAACAAAAACATTTTTTTTTGTAGTATACAACATAAGATAAAGTTCGTAAAAAATATTCAGTCAAATGGAACAGAACATGTCCACAAATTTGGATTCTCCCAATGAAATACATCTTAATTAAAGCGGGAGAAGGTTCTAGTGGAGATGGTGGTGCACCTAATCATGATTAGAAGGTTCCTCCAATTGTTAACGATGATGAAGGTGGAGATGTCATTTGATGTTTACTTTTTATTTTGTCGTTGTCATATTTTAGAAAATATCCATGGATACTAAAAATCCAGACAGTTTTAAAAAGGTGCCTGTGTAAGGACTGGATGAGTTTCTATTCAGCATGTGTGCTTGTGCTGACCTATTGGCATCCCTACCTCCACCATACCTTTTCTTACTAAATTAAACAAGTGATTAAAGGTAATCAGCCTCATTAATACCTCCTTAATCATCACATTCAATAGCATTACATCTCAGGAGAAGATTGCAACACTGGATCTGTTAAACCTGCATATCCAGTTTGAGACAGTGTCCTGTCTTGGCATATTTCTCACAAATCATTGATAGTGATTTGGGAGGAGCTTTGCAAGTTGGATTTATAGGATTAATTTAAGCTTAAAGTCCCCTTTCTAAGACCAATTAAAACGAGCAATGCATTGCCGCAGCACAATGAGTCAAGGTGGATATTAACATTGTTGAGATACAAAAAAAATATTAAATTGTAGTCACTTAGGCCTTCATCTTGAAACACATAACAACAAAAGGCACTTAATGACTTTAGCATAGTATTTCTTGGGATGATGCAATTTTAAAACTATTACACAATGATGTGAATAATACAATTAAGGACATATGAATACTTACAAGCTCATCCTTGGGAGGTACATATGAGGGTAAGTTCTGAAGTTCAAGTTCAGCGATAGCAAGTTCCTCCCTTGCTTTTACAAGTTTTTGTTGTCGTGTTTCTTCTTGTCTCCTCAACTCTTCCATTTCTTTGTATTTTCCTTGTAATTCCACATCCTACAAAGTAATAACAATGAACTAAAACCACACACAACTCTAACTTATCCAACAGGGTACAGGATAAATCCACAAGCATAGTACCAAAACAATTATCAAGTCTTTCATTTGTCATAGTTCCTTAAAACACCACAGGTCAAGAAAATTCATGAATGAAAAGAAATAAATGAGCTTTACATACTGTTAAATTCTAAAATAAAAGGTACAACGCATAATGGTTACCAATTTGTGCTCCTCCTCCATAAGCTCAATTCTCTTCTTTGCATTCTCATTTACACTGCGACTAACCTTTTTGCATTTTGCATCTAATGCAGCCTTCTCTTCTTTTTGTTTCCTGCAATTAATGAAAAATTACAATTTATTATACTAGATCTTAACAACAAAGAGTAGGTAAGGCTGCAACACATTGACATGTTCATCAATAGAAACCCACTACAAGTATTAAATGGTCGGTAAGGCTACTAACAGCACCTTGTCAAACAATACTAGGCCATTATATTTGTAATACATCAATAGATCTCTTAGGATATCCCCATCCACAGCTTAATATCACAGGTACCATAATCACAAGACAAATAAATCTAATCATACAAAAAGTCAGCCTTAAAACACTCTCAGAATAAGGAATAATCTATTCCTAATAAAACTCTTAATTGTAAAGCAAACAAAACAATTTCACAATGCAACTCAAATAACTAAGGTCAATACATACAGAGGAAGGGAAAAGAGACAATTCAAGTTGGGGTTGATGATGAATTGGAATTTGATATGTCCCATTGAACAGGTTGGGATTGAGCTAAGTTATCCAGAAGGCTACTTATGGCCTAAAAGTGGCCCCAACAGCAAGGTGTGAGCTACTAAAAAATAATTGTTAATATATGCTAAATTGATCATATATTTCTTGAACACAGATATTATGGTGTTCAAGTGCACAAGTGACACTAAAATAAATGAAAAATTCATTAAGAACTAGTTTGACAGAGTTTGGATATGCTTTGGGAAGAGAGATATTAACTCACCATTACAAGAGAGAAAGGAAAATTGAAACACTTTGGGAAATAATAGAAGCAAAAACAATCTACAGATTATATACTCATTGCATTCAAGTCCTGCACAGTGGGACCAAGGTATGAACTTGTTTTTACATTACTCCTAGATCTAGATTATCTAAAAATGTAAGATACATTTTTTCCTAGACTGGAGCTTGAGTAAATATAAGATTAGAAACTTGGGAGAACCACGCCACAAAAGCTAGTCACCATAATTAGAGAGACCAAGAACCCACACGAATCCATACTTCAAATGTGGGACTCAAGTATCAAACCCTGCAGCAATTAGATTCTAACAATATTAACATTATATTATATTTTCTGAAAAAAGATATATAAGTATGGGATTGTATATTCACTACATTTTAGTCCCACATTTAGGAACTAAGATTTGAGCTTCTAAAAGAGAACAAGACACTTTCTTTCCTTAATAGGAGTTTCTGTAAATTTAAAATAGCCAACTCTTTTGCATCTGTGTATCAAGAAAGACCACCATTATAAGAGTTTAATCAAAAACTGAAGAAGAGCCCCAATCTCAAGCCGTGCTAAAGTATAAGCAACCTTCACATCCAGCAACTCAAAATACTAAGAATAAGATCAGAAATTAAAACAGGGAAGAATAGAAGTAAGAAAGACCACCATACATGATTGGTTCTTTAAGATCATTTAATAACTTTGCAGCTTCCTCCAATGCCTTTGCTGCATTACTCTCACGCTCCTTAACTTCCCGGTATTCTGCCTGCTTCATATCATACTTTAGCCATGGCAACTTCTTTTTCATTGATTCAGCCTGCATAAAAAGATATAGCCACAAATTTTCAAAATATCTTCATCAGGGATAGTTTCATATCACGAGTATCATGAAACCACTTGAAAAAGAAAGAAAGGATGAGCTTAGCATAACAGAAATAAAGAATAACAAATGACACAATGTTTGGCACATATGTGACCCTCTAAAAACCTTGGCAAGAAGTTCATCTCTTTGACGAACACGCTCAACATCTGTCTCTAATTCAGCATTTTGTTCCATCAACTGTTTTAAGGTTCCTTCATTTCTCTCCAGAGACTGAAATTGAATTAATGAAGTGACCCTCAAGTGTACAAGGAATTTTTGGAGATCATCAAAACAATTCTTAAGAAAGGGTGACCCTACCAACTCAATATGTTTCAATGAACGGCTTTTATCAACTAGTGTTCGATGTTGCTCTGGAAGTTGTGGATCACCAACAGCCTTTTCGGTCTCTTCCAGAAGTTGAACAGGAGTTAACTTGGCAAACTCACAGACCCTGTCTTGTGGTAAAAACTACAAAAGCCAAGAGATCAGCAATCAGTTAGGTACGAGAAAAGATTCTGGTGATCGAGATTAGCACAAGTCAGAACCTAAATTTGAACTTGACCACAACAATTGTAAGTAGATAAATAAAGCAACCAAGGGAGTGTACGCTATTACAAGAAGATAGAAAGAAAAATGCACATAATTACACAGACAACTGGGATAAAAGGGATTATGAAACCTTTACCTTTATTAAGAAAGCGAAAATAATTCAGAACTGGATTTGTAGAGAAAGGCCATGAAATGAAAATTTTTCATTTTCAATAAACATTCTCTAATTTAACTTTTCAAATAAAAGAAGTAAAAATAAACTTAATCTCCTAACCTTTTATTATTTCTATAAACATCATGATGACAACGGGGTGGGTGTGGATTTGACAATAACTACCCCTGATGAAAAATCTCACTCACTCCTATCCCCGATTCTCAATAGATATAAAATTTGTGTCCCATTCTTATCTTCAAACTCAAGTTAACTCTTAAACTCATACGAGTTTACCATTTTAGATAGCAAACACAAATTAACTTGTAATCAAAATCATTTGAGTACACTTGGGAAAACTCTCTAAACTCATGGTAAGCTTGCATAAACTCTTGAATTATGAAACAAGTTAATATGTTTGAAAGCAAATGTAAATTTTGTAAATTTTGTCTGATGACAATTTATTAGATTCAAATTATTTTAAAAAATTAACTCCGCTTTAATTGTTTTCACCTTAAGCACTTATGAATTTGTATATGATTTAGTCATCTATGTAATTAAATTATACTTCGCACCAATGTACTATCACATTTTATTATTGTCTTTATTACATTTCTTTATTAAGAATGTCAAAATATTGAATTATTGTTTGTATTAAGAGTATTATGTTATGTTTATGTCATTAATAGATTTTTTTAATAGTACTTTTTGTATTAGGTAAGCTTTTGAGTTAAATCAACGTATTGAGTTTATGAAAGTTTTACAGGTTTAAGTAAATTCTCGAGTTTGGCAATCTTGAAAAGGATACCCTTTTCTTCTCTTTAATGCCAAATAACAAGCAAAAAACTATAATTGCATAAATCTTAAGATGAGGTATCTAATAACAATTGTAGAAATGTCAAGTAAATTATACAAAAGAGTAAACAATTATAGGAATGGGGGAATGGGGACAGGAATGGGGTGAATATGCATATACTCATCTTTGTCCTTGATCAAAAAAGTTGGGTATTAGCCATACCAATACCCATGTCAGGTCAATTTGGGCATTCCATGTCAAAATCAGGACAGATTCAGATCCCATCCATATGTTACAATAGAAGGAGAATGAAAGATTAGTTTAAGACAGTTAGAACATTGATGGGTTAGTTAATTAGTTAGAGGGGTAAATATAAATAGGGGAACATGGATAGGAAATTTTCATATTTATTGTTGTTGTAAATTCAATATTGGCTCTTTGTGAAAGGAGATATCATTATGCAGAGGAGACCATTGGAAGAGAGAATGCTCTCCTATTTCTTGTTCTTTTCACCCTATTCACTAAAAAAACTCTTCACTTATTCGTTTCAATTTTTGGTTCCTAACGCCAAACACAATAAGCATGCAGTAAAAATGGTACATCAACTCAAAAGATCCGTCCAAGCCATCCACATGTCAAAAAAGAAAAGAAACTCCAGTTATGCATGCATTAAACATGTGCACTTTGGGTGACGATGGCCTCTATAAGTTCCCTTCTCTGCTGCACACTCCTCACCTCCACTGTCAAGCGATCATCATATCTTTCCAACTCTTCACACGCAATCAATCCTGTCATAAATACAGCTTCCACTACTGTTGATTCTTTGGTTAAACAAGGGATTCTAGATTAGCACACCCTAGTCTTGATGTACAAAGAAATGAACTTCAGCAATTTATCATTTCACCTATTAATAAAAGTAGTTCAGATTTTCGTTCTTCATGCTATCAAGGCAAAGCTCACACAGGCTTCCCTCCACTGTATCCACTACTGTTTATAACATACCTCTTCAACTAATTTTTAGTGATCTATGGGGACTTACCCCATTTATAACATACCTATTCGAATATGTATTTATTACTATTGTATAAAGCCTTTCTTTTCTATTAAGCTCTCTAGACAGTTGTACTTCTTTGATAGTTTTACCCTGTAACTAGCACCTAATTAGTTACAAGTTGTTAGCAACTTCTTAGTCAATTGCCTTTTATTACTCCCTAAATAAGCAATATATGCTGACACACTATGTTGTACATTGTCTTTGTATTTTCAGTAATACCTTTATTCTAATATTTTTTGATAAATATTGGCAACCGTGGCACCTTGTTGCTCACCAAACCACTCTTTGCGATTGACTACAAAAATACACCAATGTCAACATGTGTTTGTGACAATGGATATGATACTATATTCAGTATTGCGGAAAAGAAATTGCTCCAAGGGAAGGATTGTGGTCACCCCTGAAATGTTGGGATCACAACCTTTTTTATGACTTCACTAAACTGAGACCCAACAACATCACCACTCCATTCCACTCAACCGCTATTGCAATCCCTCTAACCACTATTGACTACTATGACAAGACATGGTGAGCAAATACAAGATCAGAAAACCAAAGCTCTGATACCATGTAAGTTAGAAGAAAGTGATATCTGCTACGCTTGATTGGTCAGAAATATGTGTATTATAGGCAAAAATGGCTAGAATAAATACTAATGATCCTAATTACAAAATATAAATAAGGAAAAGACAAAAGAAAATCAAATTGGATTAAAATAAAATAATCTTTATCTTAACTACATAAATATTCTAGAATAAAAGAAAATAAAATCATATTAGATTTGAATACTCTTGTTTTCATCTTAACTACTTAAATATCCTAGAATCCTTACTTGAAATTCAAATTTAAAATTACACAACACAGGTCATATGCTAACCTGGGTCAAATTATTGACTTGTATGTTAAACCTTTGAATGGTTTCAGCCACATCCTTTTTAGACACCACATTTCCTGAAATTAACACATTGACAGATTGCATAATTATTCAAAAAAACACTAAGAAGATTCAAGAGGAATATGTATAAAATTTAAGAGAAAGAAGTTCTCGGAAATAAATGGAGATATAAGGGAAACCTTCAAGGTTTAACTCCTAAGAAGCCAGATTTGTAAGAAATATATAAAAAACTTAAGACCAAGACACCCCAGAAAGATGCAGATGTTCCCGTACAGCCATATTAACATATTGCTCAATGCCCCAGAAATTTGAAATCATTACTTCATATATCAAAGCAAATAAACAAAAACTACTATTGGATAGAAGGAATACCCAAGACACTATGCTCTTAAATAAAATACAGAAGATGTTGATCAATAAAAGATACTATTTTGAAGAACAGAAATAAATTTCATCCTTTTCAAGAACTATAAACTTACACTTGTCCAGAAATGAATCAAACCAACCCCATATCTTGTAATATAATCTATCAAGAGGTTATGTTAGAACCATTCATTAGAAAATAAAGTTTTATTAATTCAGTAGATGGTTTTAAAAGGAAGTAAAGCAACTTTGGATAAAAATATAAATGAAATTAATGAACACAATACTAACTAAGCAGCCATCAGAGCTTTTATATTAAAACCAGAAACCAAATTTTGTTGTCAATTTTACCAGTCCTCAATGCAGTATCAACTAAGAGAATAACAATTACAGTCAAAATAATAATAGCATTCAATGCACTTAGACGTCTAGAGTATTTCAACCCACCATTGAGCAACCATTCAGACTTGTTATTAGTACTAATTTTCCGCATAATGTTAATGTGTTCCTTTCTATGGTCCCCTCTCAAGGTGATTTTAATGTAGCCAGATTCTTCTCCACGCTTCACATACGCCCCAATACTTGTAGCACGCCCAAGCAACTGTAATAAACAAAATCATGACACATTGCAATTGAAAAACAACAATCCTAAGAAGCATGGTCAAGAGCAGAAAAACTCAAACCAACCTGGGGCTCTCCACACAGGCCAAGAGCAATAGCACATACAAGGGAACTCTTTCCAGAACCATTGGGCCCAATTACAAGATTCAGTCGAGGCCCAGGTTTGCATTTTAAGTAGTCAAACGTCATGAAATTACAAAGCTCGATCTCAAGAATGTTTCCCGGCATATAATCATCGTCCCCCCTGAAACAATGTTTGAATCATCAACTCCATAATCACATCCTTTCATCCATGTCAAAAGGGTGAGGGAGAGAATACGAATAATTTCAAAAGTTGTTGAGAGTGAAACACTTATTTTAGTTTCCTCAATGTCATACAGTAAGTATATCATGAAATACGGAAACGAAAAGTTCACAGTGACAATTCAGTTCTAGCTCTGTATCTTTATAATTCCAACAACAACAAAACATAAAATTACAAGAGAAGAACAAAATTTACAACAACTGAAATTGCGAGGAAGCAAATCAGTAACACAAAGACGAGCAACAGCGTTTACAAACCTAGTTATTTTGGGGCGCTTAGGGGGCCGAGATTCTGACATTCGTTCTGCTCCTTCGAAGTGAAAGTCTCGGAAACGGAATCCCTGAGAGATTGCAAGAGCTATTGGTTAGGGCTGCGACTTCAAAGAGGATCTGAGAGAAGGTAAGAACATTTGGCGCCAATTATGCCTACTTGCTTTTCGTACATGTACGTCTTAATCAAAATCTGTTAATCTTTTATTCATTTTATTTGAAAACAAAAATCTGTTAATCTTTGTTGGATATTTATGAAAAATACTTGTTCGTTCATACTCGAGGTATTTATAGATAACAACGAATATTTTTTATTTTATTTAAAATATAAATTTAGACAAAAATATTATTCTTTTAATGTAATTTAAATTGAATTATTCAATAAATTATTAACTTAAACAATTTTTTTTTATAAATTTATAAAATTACTATCTTCTAAAATAAGTTCAATCTTAAAGGTTTAAAAAAATAAAATATATAAAATTATATTTTAAACAATTCTTTCATAATTAATATTTTTTACTAATAATTTTGTTTTGATAACTTAAGTTTAAAATATATATGAATAAAGTTCACTATTAGCTAGTGGTGAGTATTTGTCAAATACAATTTTTTTTGTGTAATCCCTAAACCAATCCCTGAATCTAAATTTTGAAAACATAAATGAAATAGGAAATGAAGAATAGATAGAGTGATAAGAATAATAGTGAAAGAGACTTGGTGATTTAAAGATTATAATTAAAATGTTTTTTATGTATTGTTAATTAATCAAATTTCTGATCAAAATTTATTTTTTTAGTTTTTTATTTTGGTTATTAAACTAGTTTTAATAAAGTTTATAACTTTTGTAATGTTATCTCATTTTCATATCTTATAGCACTTTAATTATCCATATAATGGATTTTGAAATCATCATTTCAGAAATAATGATCGAACAATATTAGTGAAAAAGTCATCTTTAAATTCCAAATTACCAACACGAAGTCAACACTAGTAGTGACACATGAAGAAGAAATATGGTATATTAAATTTGTGACCGAGGGCAAGATCAAATTTTCAACTATTTTGTTGATAATGATGTGTATACAAAAACTTAATTTGTCACTTTCTAAAATGACATTATATAAGTGTCTCTAATGCAAGAAAAAAAAATCTAGTTTTATATATGTGAAAATCATTTCAATGCTTTAAGGAGAGAATAGAATGGCATTATTTTTCACTTCAATCTATATTTTTCATAAGTATACATTTCTTTAAATATTAAGTAATTGATATTGAAATATTGTTGTGGATTATAAATTATTCAATTAACTAATTTTGATATTGAAATTTAAATAATTTTTGACAAAAAATAATTAACTTTTAATTAAGCTTTTAGAAAATTTGACAGAAATAATTAAATTAAATTAATTTCCTATTAAAGTAATTACTTTTTTATTAAATTATATTAATAAATAATATTATACATTTGTAATTAAGTCTATTTAAAAATTATACACAAAAAAAAAAAAAATGAGCTCTTAAGTAAGGTGTCCCAAAAAAAATTCTATTGAAAAAAATCAAATGTGAATTGCTTAGAAATAATATGACCCCTTAATATCCACTTATCACATTTAATATGATAGATATAGTTCATGAAAGGCATTCCCATTGAAAATGTTTAAAGTCTTTCTCCAAACATTCTGAAATGGCCTTTTAGAAATATTGTAATCAGGATATGTTACCACCAATTCTTTAATCTAGAAATATTCTTTCTTTTTTCCTCTTCTCTAAACTCACCAGACCATCCTTATTTCTTTTCATTTCAAATTAGTTAACGTCATTTCCAAACACCAACTATTCTAAAATCAACATTTAAAAATTTTCTATCAAAATTAAGCAGCCCCTACAACAATTAGAGAAAACCAACTGCATTAAACCGCATTCAAAATGTTGTCGATAATTTTATAAATGGAGGAAGCCACGTTTTCATCAGCAGTAGTAATAATAGTACCAGTGGTTCCAATCTCTATGGAGGCCTTGTAAGGGTCCTCTATGTGAATTATGCATACAGTTTGTGATTTAGCATCACTCATACCATGTTGGATTTTTCCACTGATGCCCATCTTTGATAATGCAGCCATAAGTTTTTCTGAATCAGGTAAACCACAATGCTCCAAAGAACTACTATTACTAGAAGAATTTTTGTTATCAGTTTCCAATAGCAAGTGATGTCTGCCATTTTCCATTCGTAGCTCTCCCTTCAATTTTGTTATATTGATTTCTTCTTTTTTGAATGTTTTCCAGTAAAAATGAGAAGCCAGATCAGTTGCAATTTTTATCTCTGAGTTGTGCTTTCGGTATGGTACTTTCAAAGTTTCAGCTTCAGAATAATACAAAACGGAGAAAGAATTTTCACTGGAAAGGTTGATCTGCAATCTCAACTCCTCAGGACACTAGAATTAAGAAAGGAATAAAAACCAAAATAAATAATCATTTTATCACATGCATATGTATAATCTTATAATATAGTGTATAATAATAATTACCAGGACAGTCTTCGGCCGCAATAACTTTAGTAAAGGTTGAACTGTCCGCAACCTACAGCGTAGAAATCAAACATGAGAATACTAAATGGGTGGTATAATTAAAGACTATAGACTGCTACTGGCTCGATGTTTATAGAGGTTTTTAGAATTATCAGTAAGAACAATTACACATATACAGAATGTACATAATATATTGGAAAACGTGACAGAGGGAAAGGTATACTTACCCAATTCCAGAGGGAAACAAACATTGAAGAACCTTCATTGCAACTGGTTGGAAAGGTAGAAGTGCTAGCTCAAGATTCAAAACATCCTGCCGATAGGAAATTCAATGCAACATTGGCCAAAGACATTCAAACAACATGAAAAGGACAAAACTTAAAATAATGCAGATATGAAGATTCATCTCTACCCCAAGAATAATGATGTCACTGGTAATGTGGAAGGTAACCCATGTAATTTAAAAATATTATCCAGAAAGTTTTGAGCTACATCCATCACAGTGTGAGGATGGGATAAGGGAATATAATAACAACACTAAAGTATAGTACAGTATGGTATAAAATGGTGTTTCTAACAGAGTATATTAACGTTGTAATAGAGGAAATATATCATACCTCAAGAATAAGCAAAGAATTTGGACAGCCACACCATCGTCGAAGAAGATGAACAACAGGACCCATTCGCATACTCCAGTGAGGACAAAATACAATGCAAGGTTCCTGCCAATTAATTCTACAAGGAATACATCAGTTTCTGATAGAAACTAACGATAAGAAAAAGTTTAGGAAACCATTTCTGACTACTGCAGTTTGTTAAAATAAGTTATTCTCATATCTTTAGGCTATTAACAGAAACTCAACAGTTGTGAAACAAAATCGTTACCGAAATAGTTGATACTGCAAAATTTAGCAGATAAAAAAGGTGCAGAAAACATGCAAAATTTGATTAATCACTCCAATTTTAATTAGATTTTTATAAGCAAACCTAAAGGAAAAACATGGTAAAAAAGAACTCACAAGAGTTCACGTGAATGAATAGCAGGAACCACATGAATCTTTTTCTCTTTTAAGAGCTTGACGTGTGCAAACAACTGTTCCCCTGCAAATAACTGCAGCAGCAATTAAAGTATGTAAAATGGAAGTCAAACTCTATAAACAAAAGTATGCAAGTGCAACGGACCAAATTAATATTTCTAATGGTCCGTACTTTCTCTTGCCGTTGTTTGCAAAGCCACTCAGGTATGATGTTAAGCAATGCCAGCAATTCTTCAGCCTTTGAAGAAATTATATAAACTGGAACCTACAAATGGAAAATTTGTGATTACTTAATAATAGAAATTAGTGAGTGATATCCGATATTAATCCAGAAATCCATTTTCCAGATAATTATGTTTCTTTAAGTAGAAAAATATATTGATTTCTAGTTCACTTTAAAAACTTTCAAAGATAGAACTTTGCATTCCCAGTTTTTTCCCAATTTCCATTGCAGCACAAAAACAAAAAAGAAAAGGCAGCAAAATTTTAATAACGAACACTGGTAAGCAGAATCATTTGGTATGGTTAAGTCTCTTGACAAACAAAAATACAAATGGGAATAACAAAAATTAACAGAACTTAAGTCTAATACCACATAAGTTGATAAAGATAGTTTTTTACTAGTTAGTATGAACAAGCAACTAAAAGGATATAGGCTTGTGGTTCTGTAGAACAAGGCTAACTAATGTGGTCCTAAAAAGAAGAAAGGACACCTTCAAATCTGAAGCTTCGAGTGATGCTGTCATTTCCTCCAAAAGAAGCAAAATAGTTCCAAGTCGATCAATAGGAATAAGAACAGAACCACCTTCTTTTATATAATTTATAGCATTTGAGCATATGAAATCCAGCTTTTCCTTTTCCTCTGAGTTCTCATCAAAGTTATGGTTGAATCCAGCCAAATCTTGAGAACTTGAATAATAAACCACGTGTAAGTCAATATATACATAAATATCCATTACTACAGTCAGAGGATGAACACTTGAAAAACAATAACTGGTGTCTGGGTGAAACATAGTGTTTGACGGTAATAAAATTTCAATATACAATACCTCATAGATTGTAACTTAGCAGCTGAAACAGAATAATTATCCCCATCCTCACTATCTTGAGTATCACCCAAGGAGAAGTCTGAATAAATTAATGCGCAAGTCCCCTGTAAACTTCGGTAATCAAAAGGCATTGCATGTGCAGAAATGAAGCTGGATCCTGAAACATATGCAATATCTCCCTTTGGACTATTTAGGATCCAATTACAACTGCCTATTTCCATACCAGAGCTGAATGCCTTTATAACCAATGTACCATTGTAGCAAGCTTCCTCAGCATAATTAAGAGTGTGAATCTTTAGCATACAATCCTTCACATCAGCTGCACTGAGAAATTCCACAAATTAAATCTTCAAACAAATGAATTGCTACAATTGACTTCGAAGAAGAAATGGACACAGAAACAAGGTTTACATAACAGTGTAAAAAGCAACAGCTTAACCACACTAACAAAGACTGTATAAATGAGCATATAAAAAAATTACAAAACACAAATAACTGAGAATTCCAGAACCATACGAGTTTTAAACACATCCATCCCTTACTGAGAATAGGGTTCAGGTGATTTTCACTAAATCTTATGCTCTGTTTGGATGAAGAGAACGAAAATAGAAGAGAGAAAACACAAAATATATTTTCTTTTGTTTGGATGAACAAAAAATAGAAAGGAGAAAGTTGGCTTTTAGAAACAAAAGTTCTAAATTTCCCTCCCCTCATTTGCTATAAACTCAAACATACAAAGGACCAGACATAAATCTCGACAAGGAAGCAAAAAGGAAGTCAAGAGCAATTTTACATGAAAAATTATAATTAATCAATCACAAGATAATATCATAGAACCATTGCAATTACTAGTCAAGCATATTTCGTTCAGTTTTTAGATAAAATATTAAATACCATACAAGTTTTGAGATAAAATGATAGATCACCTGTACAAAGGCATCCAACCACCCAACTCCAGTCCATCTTTTCCCAATATTATCTCTCTCAATTCAGAAGGAAGGATTTCAAGCTCTTCCTGCCTCAGCCACGATGGGAAATTTGATTCTTCTGGTCCATAGAAATGCCTGAATTCCCCATGCATTGATATAAGATCCTCCATCATTAGCTGGCCTAATCTTGCTGATGCTTCAGTTACGTATATCTAACCAATTGAACAAATTTAAGCTAACTATTTTTGCGACAGAAATCAATAAAAAATGAGAACATAGTCCAATAATAACATCAAAAAGACTACCTTAGCTGAGAAACCCTTCATTCGAGTAAGAAAGGGCAACCCCATAATACCCATTGGACTGGATATTAATACAACATCAATGAAAGAGGAATTCCACAGCTGCAAATTATTAACAGTCTTGTACCAAGGTTCAGCAAAAAGTAAGCTTTTAGCATGAAGGAGCTTTTCAATTTTCTGTCTTTTCCCAAACCCAGCCCTTGAATCAAAATCATTAGCCTCAGTGTTGTAGCTTTCTACAACTGACAACCAATCCAGAGAAGTAGGTATAGGGGAGAAGGCCAGGAGAGCTGAAAGGTCTAGTGGGCAATCTAATAATATCCTAATCCCACAAAAATTGAGCATGTGACATGGTGGGAAGTGAAAGCCCCTGCCTTTGCTCAAACATGTCTGCAAAACCCAGGAAAAAAACAAATCTAAACAATGAAGAGAACATTTTCCGAAGGGGTATACATTGTAGGTACTTCCACTTGCCCCTACACACCCTGGAACATGTAACAAAGGAGTACAGTAAGAAACTTACAAACTTCATAAAGTATGAATTTAATAGCCTTTTGTAGATTGCTGCAGAAAGTGTGGCTATGGAAGATGAAAGGAAGAGAAATAGGAGCACAAGAACTTTTGTCTGAAGGGAGCGCTTTACGGAAAGACAATCTGCAAATGTAATCAATCAAAATTTCAAACATTTTCAGATCAAAAACAGAAACACACATATACCCATTTAGTGTGCTCAACAAAGGATTGAATTTCTATAAGTATGTTTCTGATTTTTTTTTTTATCTGGAAATGTTTGAAGTTCCTTGGATTGATAAACCATCACATACTCCATACTAGGACACGTGAGATTAAAAGAAGCACAGTTCAATTACATTCTATTTCTAACATCACATCCCAATTGCAATTTAAAACCTTTAAATGAAATAAAAATATCATAGGCAGCTCTAACATCACCTGGCTTCAGTTATTGTTATGAACTGCTGGAGTTTGTGGGGATGACCTCTTCCCAAATTGTGGTGTAGCTCAAATAAGAACAACAAATTAGCCTATATTATCGCGACTCATATCATATCACACATCATAAACACTCCAAGTTCAATTCTAATATCTAACACCTATTAATGTACCTGTATAAACACTCCAAGTTCAATTCTAATATCTAACACGTATTAATGTATCTGTATCTCACTAATTATTACAACATCCAAGTCCTTACACTCCAAAGACCAAAAAGAAACTTGCAAACGGGTGAAAAGGGAGACTCAAAGGTTATGATGGCAATAAATAATTTGTGTGTGAATATATAACCAAAAAATTGGATGAAAATTTATGGAACTATAATTAAAAACAAAATGAGATGGGAACAAAACAGAAATCGGATAAAGAAGAGTAAACAGCGACCAATGCTGGAGAAAATCCTAGAACGTAAGTATCTCAGAGCCCAATAGGAAAGAATTAGGGTTTTGGTGGAATTGAAATTTGGTTCAAAATGGGATTTGAATCAGAGGAATGTCAAATTTGAGTTTTGGTTTTGGCCCGTTCAAGCGGGAACCCTAATTACTCCACTGAGGAGAGAGAATACTGTTGTCAATTGGTGTCCACCTTCCTTCTGAGTAAAAGTTTGGAAAATTATACCCAAATAATTCATGTTCCAAAAAAAAATTATATGAAAATTTACAGTAGTTACCATTTATTTATAATGAAAATCTATCCTTAATAAGTATTCATAATTAGTAATCAGAATTTAGCATATATATATATATATATATATATATATATATATATATATATATATATATATATATATATATTTTTTAT
>Ga0099822_1001375_pt1 | contig 28091 bp, 18 predicted proteins | sample CowpeawhiteBW_FD_76839 | JGI IMG/M metagenome (GOLD analysis project Ga0099822, IMG submission 76839) | Root nodule microbial communities of legume samples collected from California USA - Cow pea white BW | ecosystem: Host-associated > Plants > Roots > Nodule | place: USA: California | collected... | reverse complement strand
TTGCTTCCTTGTGTGCATGAAAGATGATAGTATAGAGGGAATATATGACACTTTGAAGGAGTGTGCTATCATTAGCAAATCAGCTGGTGGAATTGGTGTTTCTGTTCACAATATTCGTGCCACAGGCAGTTACATCCGTGGCACAAATGGGACATCAAATGGTATTGTTCCAATGCTGCGTGTGTTCAATGACACTGCTCGTTACGTGGATCAAGGGGGAGGCAAGAGGAAAGGTATATTGTTTATATTTTATGAGAACACACATTAGTGAATATTTATTGTTTGCCTCTACTTACCATGTCATATTCTTCTCGTAGGTGCATTTGCTGTGTACCTGGAGCCGTGGCATGCTGATGTATTTGAATTCTTGGATTTAAGGAAAAATCATGGAAAGGTATGACTGAAGGGATTCTAAAATGTAGTAATTCACATCATGTAGTTACGGCCCCCAATTTTTAGTTCCTGTTTGTTAAAAAGTAGTCCAATTTTACTGATCTAGTCCTGTGTTAATCCTATCTGTGCAGGAAGAGCATCGTGCTAGAGATTTGTTTTATGCTCTTTGGGTGCCTGATCTCTTTATGGAAAGAGTTCAGAGCAATGGGCAATGGTCTTTGTTTTGCCCCAATGAAGCTCCGGGTTTGGCTGATTGTTGGGGTGAAGAATTTGAGAAACTTTACACTCAGTACGAAAGAGAAGTAAGCTTTGGTCTATGTTGTTGGTTTGTTTTGCACATTTTGAATCCCTTCTTGCTTATTTTTTCCTTGCTTTTTATTTTAACAAATTTATTTGTACATAGGGAAAAGCAAAGAAAGTTGTTCAGGCACAGAGCCTCTGGTTTGAAATTTTGAAGTCCCAGATTGAAACTGGAACCCCTTATATGCTTTTTAAGGTGGTTTATAAATGCTTATTTGACTTTGTTTAACTTTCTATTTTAACGCATTTTAGATATGTTTTTCATTGAATCTTTTTTATTTTCAATATCCTAGGACACTTGCAACAGGAAAAGCAATCAACAGAATCTGGGAACAATCAAGTCATCAAACTTGTGCACTGAGATAATTGAGTATACAAGTCCAACAGAAACTGCTGTGTGCAACTTGGCATCAATTGCTCTACCACGATATGTAAGAGAGAAGGTAGGAAATCCCTGGGTTATTTCTTGTGTTAGGTTCGCCTATATTTGATTTCTGTGTGACTGTACTAACCTGTTATTTCTGTTAATGAATGTTTATCTGATTACCAAAGGGTGTGCCCATGGAATCTCATCCATCTAAGCTTGTTGGGAGCAGGGGCTCAAAAAACCGATACTTTGACTTTGACAAATTGGGAGAGGTACGATGTCTGGTTATTTTCGAACTATGCAGAATGGTGGATGTTTTTAACATGTTCCTACATATGCACTTATATTGGTATTATCATTATATGGCTATTTTTGTGATGGTTGTGGCTAATTACAGGTTACTGCAACGGTGACAACAAACCTTAATAAAATAATCGATGTTAATTACTACCCAATTGAGAATGCTAGAAGATCAAACTTACGACACAGACCCATTGGTATTGGGGTTCAAGGTCTTGCTGATACTTTCATACTACTTGGCATGGCGTTTGATTCACCAGAGGTAAATAATTTTAGTCGGATTGCACATTCATTTACAGCTTAAGCTAGATGTTCTTCAGTTTGATAGGCTACATGGTTATGTGATGCAGGCTCAACAGTTAAACAAGGATATATTTGAGACAATATACTATCATGCATTAAAAACTTCTTGTGAATTGGCTGCAAAAGAAGGTCCCTATGAATCATATAGTGGGAGTCCGATGAGTAAGGTATATTGTTGTGAGAGTCTTCTCTACTCATGCCTTTTTGTCTGAGTTATATTCATAATGCTGTGAATGTATATTGAACTTAATTTTTAGGCTTTCAGTTAGAAATCTAAACATCAGAGATGCTTTTATATTTGCAGGGAATTATTCAGCCAGACATGTGGGGTGTGATACCCTCAAGTCGTTGGAATTGGGATGCACTTCGGGAAATGATATCTAAGACGGGTGTGAGAAATTCACTTCTCATCGCCCCTATGCCAACTGCATCTACAAGCCAGATTCTTGGCAATAACGAGTGTTTTGAGCCATATACTTCTAATATCTACAGTCGCAGAGTTCTAAGGTTTACTCCCATGCCATTTTATTATAGCTTGATAACTTGTTGATCTATATTGCTTGTTAACTTTTTGTATTTCAGTGGTGAGTTTGTTGTAGTGAACAAGCATTTACTTCATGACTTGACTGAAATGGGACTTTGGTCTCCTACAATCAAGAATAAGATAATCTATGAAGATGGTTCAGTTCAGAAAATTTCAGAAATTACTGATGACCTAAAAGTCATATACAAGTATGGGAATTGTTATTTTGTAAATTAGCTAAACTTGACTCTTAAGAATTTCATGCTAACTCTGCCTGAAATTGTCAGGACTGTTTGGGAGATAAAACAAAAGACATTGGTTGATATGGCTGTTGATAGAGGATGTTACATAGATCAAAGCCAGAGCTTAAATATTCATATGGATCAACCCAACTTTGGAAAGTTGACTTCTTTGCATTTCTATGCGTGGTCAAAGGTATCAACCTTTTTCTTGGAGCAAGTTAAAATTCAATCCTCATTAGATTATGTTCACGATTTCTCTCCAATAAAGGATTGTGTTAGTTGATGTTCTTTTATGGTAGATTTTGTGTTTGCTTTTACAGTTGGACTTTTTAGTTATAGTGGGTTCCAAACATTTAAAATATATAATAATTCTATACACCGCCTACGGCTGTGTTTATTTATCGGGTTTCCTTTTTAATTTAGATACACTACTACATTAACTTTATCTTGCTAGAAATTAGATCTCTTGTGAATTTTTATGCCAACTGTTTGATGTTTTTTTCCTTTTGTTTTCAAACGAAAGGGTTTGAAGACTGGGATGTATTATCTGCGATCACGTGCAGCAGCTGATGCTATCAAGTTCACCGTTGATACCTCTATGCTCAAAGTAATAAGAATTCTTGTCACCAATCTTATTCATTTTGTTTACACATTTGATATTGACCATTTCTATTGGGTATGCAGGAAAAACCTACTGTTGAGGAAGAGGATGATAATACCAAGATGGCGCAGATGGTGTGCTCTCTAACAAACAGAGAAGAGTGCTTGGCTTGTGGAAGTTAGGGGCATTCAAACTTAAAAATGCATTCTTACTGATTAATTTTGTGCCTAAAAGTGCAAGCCTTAACAATTTATTCTGGAAGAGCACTACATTAGCAGAGCAGGCTTTGGCATTTGTCATACAAGGTCGAGTCCATACAATATAATCTCAATTATTTTAAATTATCTTTACTTTGTATAGTAGTTGTGATGTTAAGTTTTATTTGTATTATATGTTAAATGTTGAATAGTTGAAGGATGTTGAGATAGTAGGATGTGTTTCTATGTTTAGATTAGGTTCGTCATCGAATTGATTAAGTTAGTGCTGGTTCAATGTTTAATGATTGAATTAAAGTGTTCTCATTTCATAAATGATTATACTTAGTTTAAGCTTAAATAAAGTTTGCTCATGTGTGTCTGAAAAAAGGAGGTGAACTAATGCAAAATTAATTAGATTGTATCCATTTAGATGTGTTAATTTTGTTTATTATTTATAATCATTGTCGTTTTTATGATTATATTGGGTAGATGTAGTTTGTCTAATTTTTTATTAAATTGTCTAATGAAGTATTTATTCTATTTAATTAATAGTTGAATTCTTCATCAACATTTTAATTGTTGGTAGGTTTAGAATTTGTTATGGAATCATGAGAATCAATCTAGCAATTTAGCTTTTCATTTGAAAGATAACAAAATATATTACAAATAATAAAATAAAGGGTTAAATATGTTTTTGGTCTCTTAAGTTTCAGCGAAAATTGGAATTAGTCCCTCATCAAAACTTTTGACCAATTTAGTCCTTCATCTTTCAAAATGTGTGAATTTAGTTCTTTTAACCAAATTTTGTTAAGTTCTTTTGACGTTTTAAGCGCATTTCATGATAGTATTTAAATTATTTACACTGTTTGACACATTTTTGTTTTAATGTTAACTTAAATACTATCATGAAATGCGCTTGAAACGTTAAATAAACTTAACAAAATTTGGTTAAAAGGACTAAATTTATGCATTTTGAAAGATGAAGGACTAAATTGGTATAAAGTTTTGATGAGTGACTAATTCCAAAATTTACTAAAACTTGAAGGACAAAAACATATTTAGCCCTAAAATAAAATGTGTATGATGAACAAGGATGAGATGAGTGTTCTCGAATATCTTTTTGTAACAATCTTTAGTGAATTCAATGTTTCTTAGAAATGCAATATCTGGGTTTTGATTAATTTGATTTAAAGTTTAGAGCTTTCAGAGTGATCTAAATTAACATTTTCTCATAGATATTCAATGTGGAAGGAAAAAAAATAAAATCCAAACTTACAATATAAGCAAACATTATCCATTAGATAATCTATCAATGTATCATTTATAAATGATTTATAAGTTTGCTTATATTTCACTTGTATAATACACAGTTTAAGAAATGTCTATGCATAACATCAAAACTCATCTCATGATCAAAAGTCATCTCGTGGATAATCTATTAATTTGTCTAGTAAAGTTTAACACATTAAACTCGTCTATCTAGAGGATTTAAAAAATGATTTAATCTAGTTAACATTCAATTAATCTTAATTGGAAAAATTGCTGTTAACAATTAATTCAGCTCAATCATAATTTGGCAAAAATGAGATTAAATATTTTAATTATAATTTAAATATACTTCACAATTCACTTTTTAAAAATATTAGGCTTTATTAATTTAGTTATTGTTCTTACAAGGTTTGGTTGAGTTAGTAATACCAAATATTTCTCATGATCTTCTAATGGAAGTTTCAATGTGAAATTAACTTTGTAAACTGAGAAAATGAACACATAGCGTTGGACGACAAGATGTGGTTGGCGCCTAATCAGAATATTAAAACTTCAATTCTCAATTTTCTTAAACAAAAATTGGGTAAATTTTATTTAGAAGAAAAAAAGCGTAGAAGAGATAAAAAATTGTAAAAAGAAAATAAAGATGTTTGGTTTAGTATATGGTTTTTTACATTAAGTTATGGGTCTCAGAGTTTTTTACTCAGAAATGACAATGTGGGTTTGGTATGACATGTTGTCCGGCAGGCTAGTCTGCAGGCCTGTTAAAAAAATGCGGGATGGATTGGGATATTGAGTCCACTAAGCTGCAAAAGTTTGACCTGCATAATCTTCGGCTCGTGTGGACTGGCTAGCGGCCCACACTGATTGGCTTGCGACCTGAAAAAAAAAAGAAGAAAAAACAACTTGTACTTGTGTATATTGATTATTTTTTTTGCTATTCTTTTGCATGAACATTCCAAATTTTGTAAGTGGAAAAGACAAATGTTATATATTGTTTAATATGCTAAAATTTTAAGAATACATCGTGTATGTCAAAATACAAATATGAATATGATAAAAATATTGAATTATCAATTTATCATTCAATTCTTCGAAGTCTTTATTTAATTTTGTGAACTTGTCAAAAATTTTCAATTTGTTAAACATGGATAATTTTATCATATTTTTTTTTTTCAAAAAGTGGGCTAAAGGTTATGCGGATAAACCACACTTTTTTTACGTATTGTCATCCATATTTTTACGCTAGAAGTCATAAAAAAAAGTTCATAAGTTCATTAGTTTCAATAGTTACATAAGGAGGGAGAGGTAATTTACTTTAATGAATTAAAGGAGCAAAAGGTGAAAGGTTAAATTGAGAATTTAAAGTGTTTCGGGTGCAGAAAAAAGTGTTGGAGGTGAAGGTAGAGGAAGAAGGCCCCTAAGTTAAGAATGAATAACAAAAATCCACTATCGAGGTCTTACAAGGTACAATAGATTATTGTGAGACTAAGGCCCAAATTTAAAACCATGGGACACAATGCTCAATCTTAATAATATATTTCTACTTCTTGACTTTTTACACCCCATTATTACTAAATTCACCCTATAATATATAAAAAAAGTTTAAAATATACTTTTTCATTACATTCCACAACAGTTACTTCTTCTAATTCTGAAAAATAAGAAGAGAAACTCGTTTCAAAAAGTTCAATCCATAACACATCCACGTGTGCTCAAAATCTTATTCTAAAATATTTGTTCTAAAGAATTCTGTCAAAAATATATCACATATATTCTAAAAAGTTTATTTATTTTAATCAAATTTTATTAGGTTTATCTGATGTTTTGTATGTATTTCAAAATTGTATTTGAGTTGTTTATATAGTTTGACACATACTATTATGAAACGCGTTTAAAATGTCAAATAAACTTAACAAAATTTGATTAAAATAATTAAATTCACGTATTTCGAAATATGAAGGACTAAATTAGTCTAAAATTTTGAAATGGACTAATTTCAAAATTTACTGAAAATTAATAGACAAAAAAACATATTTAACATTTTAAAAATTATAGATATTGAGTTAACCATAGTGAAGGTGCAGGAAAAAAAAAGAAGAAGATGAAGAAGGGTCTTTCTATGTTTACGTCAATTTGTGTTACATAAACATCTCATTTTCATTTGTCGTATTATTTTGATTTCACATTGGGTACTGTTTGTAGTGTAAGGTCTAGATAATGCACAAATCGACAATTGATCCACGTGTCAATTTGAATTAATTAAGGTTTGTTTTTTGAGTACTACCCTACTATTTCACAACACGACAAATAATACCGCGTATGTCTTCTAAACAAACAAAGCGTTGACCACCCAAATCTTCTCAAACTTCTATCCACTCCTCACCAACACATTTAATTAAACAAATAAATAAAGCCGCAAAATACCAATTTTTGTCTACTAAGTCGGCAAGATTTAATACCAAATTATTGTTTAATTATTTCTTACTCACTTACTCCTTTGATAAGAATAGTCAGTATTTGAGAAGAAAAAAAAAATCGAAAGCTCTGCAGATTTTAATTTTAAAACTTAGTTTGATTTAGCTTGGCTTATTCTTATTTGTCTGTTTGGTTTTATGTATCGCATTTTTTTGTAGTTATGTTTTTTTTTTTATAATTTTCTACTTTATAATGGTAATTTGAGTATGTGTTGGTGATTGATTCATGGAATTAAAAAAATATTAAAAATTAAAAGCAAAACCTACTATTTTAAAAGTAAGTCAAAAGTAATAAATTAATAGCTCGACTGTTGTTAGATTCGATCTCTTAATTTAGGTTGAGTTTAAACATACCAGACAAAAAATAAAAATTAGGAAATACTTCATATGGAGAATATAGAAATTCCCAATGTATAATTATACCTTTTTTTTTTTCATTTGCATTCTGCATAATGTAAAAGAACCAATAGTCAACGGTTATTAGTGCTGACATGGTTTCCATCGGTAAACCATATGACATTTTGAAAGTATAAGTATACATTTGAATAAATGATGCAATTTTCGATAAATGTAAATAATAAATTAAATGGCAAGTTGCCGCTTTTGTAACAGTGAAGGGAAAACACTAGAATTAAATATATTTTGAATTTATTATTATTAATATTATATGTAGACAGCTAACTAATATTGTCATCTTGAATATTTTATATTAGAAATAAAATAATGTATTATCAATCAATTAAAAAATATATATGTATAACTAATTTTTATATATAAACTAAAAAAATTAGATGTTGTGGAATAAACTATGGACGGTGATGGTCCCCGGTTTGGTTTTGTATAAAACGTACGGCATGATGTACGCATAGAGAAATTGGATTTGAAAACTTGATCTGGTCGTGAAAGTAACATCGTTTAGATATCCATGGATAAAATAAGATATTTTTTGAAGTCGGCCGTCACTACTACTGTTACCTTTTTTTCTGAGCACCGTCAACTTGGTTCTCTCCACTCAAAGGCAACCAGTTTTCAGGTTCACACCTTCACCCTTTGACCTCCATCTTTTCAACTACTTGCATTGTTTTTGTATAAGTTACTTCTTCTTTTGTTCCATAGTTTAAACACTGAGGAGTCTTGGTGGCGGCCATAACCAGTTCCAATTTTTGGTTGCTACGAAGGGTTAGGTTAAAAATTACAGAGGTGAAGTTGTAAGTGTAAATATGGCGAATGGTAGAGAACAGGGTAACGAGGGTGAAGCGAGAGAGTATCGTACGCTGTCAATGCCGATGATGTTTTCGGGGTTGGATAGGGAGAGGGAGATGTCAGCCATGGTCTCTGTTTTGACTCAAGTTGTGAGTGGAGATGAACATAGTCATGATCACTCCATTCTTCATCAAAACATTGACAACAATGGAAACGGAGGTGGTGATGGTGGTGATGGTCTTACTATTACATCGAACATAGATTCTGGTTCCATCACAGCATCTTCTGCATCTTCATCTTACGGTGGAAACTCTGTTCTCAAGAGAAGGAGGGAAGTTGATACAAGTGATCCTTCAGGTGGAACTTCTTTCCCTGCTATTTCAACATGTAAGCATCAAAGTGAGTAGTGAGTCCTTTGTTTTTGGTGTTTTGTTAAGTGGAAAGTTGGATTTGATTTGTGTGGAATAATACAGATGGAGTTGGCGAAAGTTCAAGCAGGGTGTACGATTACGAGTACAGGGCAGAGAGGGTGGGAGTGGGAGAGGAACCAAAGAGGAAATACAGAGGAGTGAGGCAGAGGCCATGGGGGAAATGGGCTGCGGAAATAAGGGACCCATTCAAGGCTACCAGAGTCTGGTTAGGAACATTCGAGACTGCTGAGGATGCAGCCAGAGCCTACGATGAAGCTTCCTTACGTTTCAGAGGCAACAAAGCCAAACTCAACTTCCCTGAAAATGTCAGGCTCAGACACCCATCACCGCAACCACCACCACCACCCACCCTTTTCTCCATTCCGTCTACAACTCAACCCATTGTTCACACTCAGCCTCAAGCTCAGAGTTCACGTGATTACGGCAACTTTTACGAATATTGTTATTCGCATGTTCATGAGTTTCCCGTGAGCCTCTATGACCAGGTTGCCGTCTCATCACCATTCTCTGTGGCGGCTTCTCATCTTCAATCTTCACCTTCCTATTCTTCTTCCTCAACTATCACTTCTTCCCAACCACCTCTTCCTTCTACTTATGCCCCTGCTTACAGTAATACCTCCCACCCTTCCGCCTCATAGTTATATATAATCTCTCCCTTATTCATTTGTTTAGGACCATAATTACCAATAATTCACCACGTTTGTGAAATATTGTCACTATCTTTGTGGGAAATCCCTTCCCAACAAACTTTTATTTAACACGTGTATTAAAATTCAAAACTCCATTTTAAATAATTTTGACATGAAACTTTGTTTCAAATTGTTCATTTAAAAAGTAAACGGCATAATAAACGTCGTTTTTTAACGGTGCAGTAAACTTCACCTTTTTAATGTACAAATTTGGAAAAGGATGACCAAAATTGTCAAACAATGCATTCCCAACGTACATAGCGAGACACATCTGGCGTAGGTTTGACCTTCCACACACCACACAATTGCCTCATTCTGTATTATAACAAACAAAAATATCGAGCTCCATTTTGACCACCATGTTGACATTTTATTAGCAATGCCAGCATAGGTGAGTGAGCAACTTCAAAACACGAAAAATACAATTAGTGAAGCCTGGACTCGCATGTTTCTTGAAATCGCTAATTGATATGGTCTACGATCTACGGAGGTTCTAATTTATGAATAACACGGAGGTTATAAAAAGACTCACAATTTAATTATGACTTCCGTCTGGCCACAGTAATTTCAATTTATTTATAACTCATGTATTCTCCAAACGAGGAAATGATGCAAACTCACATCACACGTTTACAATAAATAGATATATCTGTGACGTGCAAAGTGCCAGAAAAAAATATTATGCTTCAAATTTGCTACTTATAGCCGTTGACCAAAAGACTAGAATATCGTTTCGTGAAAATCTGATAATTACTTTTTTCCCTTATTTTTCTAATACAAGCAATAAAGTGGGAGTTTACTACTATCTTCCTTCGAAACTCGTCCACCGATGTAGCCTTCGAAGATCCCAAACCCGAACAATAGATGAATTGCACGCAACTAGCAAATTGTCATTCAAGGAAAATATCGTGTCCAAATTTTGAAACAAAAAAAAAAAAGTAATCGAGAAAACCGGGGAAAAAAATCAACCAGGCAAAAGAATATAAATGAGCAAACACTCGGTTTCTAGCCACTGCTTCAATCAGGATCGTTAAGGATCCTGTCAGGCAGTGGTAAGGTATGAACCAGTAGTATACAACAATGCTACTTACTAATATGAATATATCCAGCTCTACCCTGAACGCATGCGCCACAAAAATATAAAATTAAAAAGGAATTGCGTTCTGCGAAATTCTTCACCAACTCGGTCGGTGACAATTTAAAAAGAACATTGCTGAAATATGCAACTTCAGTACAAAATCACGTCGATATTAGGGTGCCCCTGCAATTACCAGAAACAAGCATTATGGCAAAACAGAAATACTGAGCCGCCGAGAACAGTCGATATTCGACCATTTTCTTTAAACAGTTTTTCCCCATGTCCCCAACCACTCAAAACTGCGATAAAAAAAATGATGGAAAAAAGGACAAAACCTTACATGTGATTGTAACTGTTGATATGGATCTTCTTAAACCTTCAATGCAGCTTTATGGACCATGGTTTCCTTGTGTATTTGATGACAGCTCTTCTCCACAAGATCAAGAAGTTTATCCAGGTTTGCTGCCCATGAGTTAAGAATATCATTGCTATCCTTTGCGGATTGGAAACAGACTATTCCCATTGGCCTATCAATCTTTGCCACCAGCGCCTTAGACACTACCATATCCGAAAGATGCTTCTCAGCTTCCTGAATTTTGTATGAAGTATAAACTAGAATCATAACACTAAAAGAAATAGCATTTTAAGAAAATGAAACAAATTTCGTACAGATTCCATATTCATATGCAACAAAATAAACCACTAGAGGTGATAAAAGCAAACCCCAGAAGCACACCAAGATCATAATTTTTCCTTTGAAACACAAGCATCCAGTGGCAGGTTAGGTATAACACCAAAACCATTCGAAAAGCTCTCCACGGTAACACTAGACTTAAAAGCACAACCACGACTAAAATCACAAACCTGTACACTGAGACACAAAAGCTCTGCAAGTCTCTTCAATGTAATTCTTGCGTAGTATTTTGAAACAACAAGAATATTCTGAAAGGTAAAGGTTCCGTATTAATGCTCGCAAAAAGAAGTACAACAAATAAAGCCACACAAGACTAATCAGTTATTTTGTATTTACATGTTCAATTATTCGTTGCTTCAGATCCTCTGCTGCTTTTTCACCCAGAGATTCCCCAGAAGCCTTCTCATTCTCAAAATCATTCTTATATGTATCCCATAGAGTTGTCCATTGGATAACTTCCATGGTAATCAGCTGTTTCAAAAGTAACCTAGGCACAAAATATACATCAATACGCACTAAATGACAAGGAAAATCTTAAAAAAATAAAAGAACATGACTTGAAAGACATGATAAAACATGGGATAGCATACTTGAAGTTCGGAATCTCAGATAGATTCTTATCCTCCAAAGTGGAATTCAGAAGGCTTGACTGCATTGGATCATGTGGTGCTAGAACCAAGTACCAACATATTTTCCTTAGGATCTACATGTACAAAGTAATATTAAGAAAAACATAACAATACAAAACATATCTCGCAGCAACAGAAAAGGTAAAAAAGTAAAACGAGGAGAAAGCTTACAGGAGTCCACTTTGCAGGGTCTTCTTTGACAGATGGAATCTCATATATTGACTTGTAGCAACGGCAAATCTCAAGATAATCATTATTATGGGAATAATACCTTTAAATACAAACAAAACCAGCATAAGAAAACTAAGATTTTGAAATATCATAAAAAATCAGCTGCATAAAATAAGTAGTTAAAACATATGTAGCATGAAGATACATTAAACAAACACTCATCTACATCATTTCACATTACTAAAGTCTGAAAGTAAACATTGCACCAAATTTGAAAAGCACTGGCAATTAGTTGGTAGAATGTCCGCACTATGGCAATTACATACAGTTCACTACTGTCGAATTTTACAAGCCATTTAAAAGGTGGTCTTTTAATTGACACATTAAATATGCCCATGGTATCATAGCTCGTCCCAAACCCATCTAAAAGGTGGTCTTTTAAACCCTTGGCAGCCAACATAAAGCACGTTGATATACTGAATTTGGACCACTCACAACATGACACTCAAAATTGTTATGAACATTAATGGGAATTACAAAGTTAACATAAAAAAAAATCTTATTTATCAGAGAAATGAACATAATTGATAGGAGACAAAGTAGGACTATCATTATCATTCAAAATCAATTAATTCAGTGCAAAACACACTACCAAAGAGGAAAAATATGTTTTTTACAATACTAAATTAAATTAAATAACAGTTACAATTGAGGACAATTACATACCTAAAAATTTAAATAAAGTATACAGAGTAAAACATCTTATTTCTATATTTAGGACTGACTTGTTTCAGTTTTAGAACAAAAGTGCTCTTCTAAGTCGAACAATGCTTCATAGAAATTATAATAATTATGAAAACCTCTACAATTATTGATATAGTACTTTTCTAATGTGTGAATTGGCTGTGGAAAAGGAATAGTTTAATAATTGATTACATTAATAATCAATTATTTTTATAATTTATAATAATTTACAGAAACGTGTTTAGTGTTTGGATATGTTAGACCGTAAGTAATTTTAAGAGAATATACTTCATTAGGGTTGTCTAAAATATCACTTTTTCTACAATAAAATTACAGGAAAATGGTAATGAATTATCAAGTAGCTTATAGTAGTTGATTTTCTATTTGAAAATATTAATTGTTAATAATAAAATGGGAAAACAAAAACCTAGGCAATGATCTCATCCCGCAAATTTTACTTATGACATCAAACAAAGAATAAAATCTACACATGCACAAAAAGAAAAGAAGGCCGTGTTTACCAATCTGCATTTTATCTTTAAATACTATTGAAACAAATCACCAGAATAGTCAACAAAAATTAGTTCCATTGATATAGTTATTAAAAAGGACAATACAGGAATCGTTGGATGCCCTAATAATCCCAATTGTATTTAAAGAAACTGGAAGTAATGCAAGCAAGAGATCTTAAGAGAGTGTGAACATATATTACAGGTACACAGTCATTGGCAGTATGCCTTATTTTGGAGAAGACCTAGAATGCACCTATTGGACTGACTAGCAGGAATGTTTATAGAAGCCCAAAAGAAAGAGCAATTTTCACCTTTTACTTGATTAGACTTATCTCAAATAAAAAGGAAAGAGATATCAAATTTACAAGGGAAGGCATAATATTTGTAACTGCATCATGATAGAACAAGAAAAGTAGGGCAACATTAAGTACATATTCAATTACCTAATCATTAGCTCATAGTAGATCTGCTTCAACTCCAGCAAAGAGGGTATATCTGCAGGGGCCTCTTCAACAACATTATCACCTTCTTTAGGCTTTTTCTTTTCCTTAGATGTATCGGCATCAAATACTCTAGGACTAATTTTTCTAGAAAGTATTTGTGCACGAACATAATCCTCACGGTCTAGACACAAACGAACCTACATACAAGATTCTTAAGTCAGCTACTGAATTACAACACAAAAAATGAATGCCCTGCTATTGCTGTAATCACAGAAAGAAACCCAGAAAAATGTCTCATACTTGTTCCAGAATGAATGCAATCTTCTCAGTCTTGGCCATGGCACCAAAAGTTTCAACCTGTTAATATTATCCATTCCATTAGTAAACTGAAAACTAATTAGTTATGTTATAAAATTCCAGGTCACATAAAAGCAATAAAAATTAACACATCCCCACTGACCGCAATTTCTTGCATCAAATCAGCAGCTTCAGCTATATGCCCTTGATCTTCCTTGATCTTCGCAAGTTTCTTGATCAATCGTGCTCTCTCTATTTCCACGTATATCTAAAAACAATACAACATTTAAAAATACATGATGATATAACAACACTGATTAAAAAGAAACAAAAGGTTCAAAATTAGCACACTCACTTTCCCTGCAGACACACTGTTCAACGTTTTGATGAGTTCTATGCGAGTTTCAACATCTGGTGTCTCATCAATATATTGCATAGCTTGCTGTACCATAGCTGTTACAGCCTGCAAACAAGAACCATCTCATTAATGACAGACAAATCCATGCTTCATAAACCAGTTACGTCACAACATTACGATTTTGGGACCCTCCGTGACCGCATTGTCACTAATTATGATTGCATCTGTGAGCAATTTTCTATAATGTCAACGATCACGACGAATCTACGACGCCAACTTAAAACCTTGGTACCATTTATAGAAACAAACAGAAAACATATGTACTGTACACTCTTATCTACGAAGAAACCATACATGTGGTTTTTAACACAGCCTACTCCGCCGAGACTAAACAGCAGAGAACTAACATTCCCATTAAAAAACCGATAGTTCATATACATAGTTTGTACAGCAGAGAACTAACATTCCCATTAAAAAACCGATAGTTCATATACATAGTTTGTGGTCAAAATTAAATTTCCGCCACTCATTTCCTCGAATTTACTTAAAACACGTTTGTATGTAAACATCTTCCATTATAAATGCACAAACAACTACCAATATTTCAGAGCCAAGTAAAACCCTAAACCTCCTCACAGAACACCACCACTGTGCGAGTCACAAAACCTAAGAGGTTTTTCCACACAAGTTGAAAACAAAGGAAAATTAACAACCGAAGCTCAGCGCAGCGAGAACCTGTTTAAGCTGGCCACGGCGTTTCGACAAAACGACAATCTGGTCATTGAGGGTTTTCCAGGCTCGCGCATCGAAGCAGAGCTGCAGAATGTCTGTGACCGCCTTTCTCGTTCCTGCCACGTCACCGGCGAGTCTCATCTGCTTCTCCACGTTCAGCAATTGCTCTATCGCCGCGTCCAAATTCGCCTACAGAAATTTTCAGAGGAACCGTCAGCGCAAAGAATCGTTGAATTTCGGTTCAGAGATGAAAAATTGGTAATAACATTAGCAGAGCCATCGAAGCAAAAAAGCAAGTGCGAAGCAAAATTAACGGTAGAAGTGTGGGAACAAGAGTAGAAGACGCATGCGACAACATAGAAAAGAGAGAGATCTGAAATGGCTTCGATCCATGAATGAACTGAGTGAAAGGGGAAGAAGCGTGAAGAAGAAAGAGTACCATGGTAGGATTGTGGGCGACTGAGAGATCTCCGAAGGAGTTGTCAATTATTGAAAATTGAAAATAAAAGTAAAAGTGGAAGAAGGTAGAAGAGGGTGGAGAAATACATGGACGGTCCTTTTATACGCTGCTAAGGCCCACCCAGGCCCAGCAACGGCTCAATTCACCACTGGCCCGATCCGCTTCCGTTTTTTCTTTTTCAATTCTTGAATTTTCATTTTGAGTTAATTAATTTCGTTTGGATGAAAAAAAAAAAAATGCATACAGATAGATAAAAGATGAAAATTTGTATAAAGAAATCACAATTATAAATATTTAGATTCATAAAACAAAATTGTTCCGCTAACCTTTTATCAAATTTTAACTAGTATTGTGATGTTCAAAATATATTTATCTTTTTTAATATATTGATATTAATGTATTTTAAAGCTTTAACAAAAGTAGAACACAAAAAAAAAATCAATAAAACACTAGACTCACTATAGATTAAATTTACATTGAGGGGTGAAACAACAACCACATTAGGTTAAAAATAACAATCATTTGATAAATACTATGAGTTTATTATAGTTTTAAAATAGACCTCTTGTTTATACAACCATTGTTTGTGTCTCTTCATTTTCTATTTGCTGTTACATCATTCCTTGGTTTCTTTCTCTCATCATTCATTTCTGGCATCACCGTGTCATTCATTATATAGCATTTTTTTTTTTTTACCTTCTAAAAGAACTAAAACTTGGTTGGTACTTGAGAGTGATCACAACAAAGTAGCTTCTGTAAATATGAAATTGAAAAAAAATGTTTAATTTTTCCTTAACATCCTTAAAAAACAACATTTTCGTATTTTCCTAAAATTTACACACACAGTGTATATGGTTCTCACACAACAAAAGAAGGTACCACAGAGAAGATTAAAAGCAAGCTGGGATGAATTTGCTGAGTCTGAGTTGGAGACGTACATAATAACTTGGAGGATCATTTCCTTTCACTTCACTATTTATCTAACCGTTGGGTTCTGAAGCGGTCGCTGGGCGTGGAATCTGAAAAAGGATGAGGTTTAACGAGTGCCCTATGAATTGGATTGGTGTAACGGTTGGTGGTGTCGTGGGCGTAGTGGGTGCCATATTGACACTAAAAGATGGCAAAGTGGGGATTCCATTAACCTTCGCTACGCATAGTAGTGGCTCCGACAAGTCTCTTTTCGTTCCCGGTTTGCAAAACCTCCAAAACAATTGCTTTCTCAACGTTGTTTTGCAGGTAAACTCTCGTGTTGCTTCTTTTTCTTCGATCCCCAAAAATGAATTTTTATGCTCGTATTCTGCAAAAATTATATTTTTATCGTTATTTCTTTGTTTCAGGCTCTAGCCAGCTGTTTTTACTTTCAGGGCTTTCTTCACGTCGTGATGGGAGAGTGTGGGAATAAGGACCTGGACGAAAACATGCCCCTTTCACTTTCTTTGGCTAATTTATTAGAAGGTAGAATGAATTTGACTAAGTGGATAAACTTCTCTCTAAACATTCACAAGAAAAAAAAAAGAAAAGAAAAAGGAAAGTGAATGAAAAAGCTGAGCTGAAATTAACAGATGGATAAATTCAAGATTCCTTGTAATAGTTTCTCTAAAATTTGATTTTTGTGACTGTGTTATATATGTGCAGAGTTGAGTTCAGTTAGTGGGGAAAAGGTTACATTGAGTCCACGAAAGACTATGCTCGCCATGTCGAATTACATTCCAAACTTTAGTCTGACTAGTCAGCAGGTAGGATTGTGTGTTCTAATGATTGATTTATAGTGTGTATGCAACTGAATGGTGCCAGCTATTACTCAGGTCCACTTTTAATGTTCAAGGTGGAAGCTACTCTCAGTAGCTTCTGATTTCCATGTTTTTAACGCAAATGTTGAGCTTTGGATGTGGAACGAAGCACACTGATAGTGGCTAATTGATGTTTTAATTCTGTATCAATTGTGTTTGGTTTTTGTTGTTGTAGGATGCTGCTGAAGCTTTTCTCCACCTGTTATGCTCTTTGAGAGAAGAATTTGGAGATTGTTATGCTCCAAAGATGAGTTCTTTAGCAGACATTTTTTCTTCTAATTATAGAATTCTCACTCCAATACAAAGGGACTGTCAAAGTGAGCAGGAACGATGGCAACAGCACTTCCTTGGACCTTTTGATGGGATTCTTGCAAGCAGCTTGACCTGTCAAAGTTGTTCATCCCAGGTACATGGGACTTTTCTCAATGCAGTACAGAAAACTTTTCCCCATTAGTTGGACATAAACTGCATGGTCTTTGTTTGTAATTGTAATCTGAGACTGACTAAGGAAGATCTTAGGGTAACATCACAGCCACTAGGTAAAACTGACAGGAAAAGTGAAATTAGTAATTGATAAGTACCTAAGCACTTGGGGAATCCACCCTCAAAAGCTAGCTATTAAAAGGGGGGAAGAATCAAAGACTTCAATACTCTACCTAGCATCTCATATTACTTAATTAGGGACTTGGGCACCCCATAATATCCAAGTTCCTATCACTAATTTAAAATGGTTAGCAATGAAGAAAACATTGGAAATAAGGTTATTGGATGAGATGACTTGGGTTTTTAAGAAGCCACTAATGACTTACTTTGACATGCAAGTTATGGAAATGACTAGCGCCAACTAACTTAATTACTCCAAACTTGTAATAAATTACTACTGACTTGATAGTGTACTTATTGGCTGCATGTCTAGCTGTGTTTACTACTATTTAACTTTACACAATATCTATTTTGTTTTATAAAATAACTTTCCAGTTTCCTCTATCATTATTCTCAGCGTAGTTGTGATAATATCTCTTTTGTAATGTTCATTTATTCTTTTTTTAACTTTATATTTGTTCAGTACAGATCTCAATTAACTTGGAACATTTTGATTGTTTGCCTCTTTCACCTGTGCTGAGTGGTAGTTCCACCATAGTAAGTATCAAAACTAATCTAACTCATTTGTAGCTGCAATGTTATTTCTTTTATAATTGAAGTGTTGCATGCCTACTTAGCTCCCTGATTATTAAATGTGACACGTTACAGAGATTTGGTTGTACACTGGTGGATTGCCTGAAGCAGTTCATTGTTGCTGAACATGTTGAAAATTATCGGTGCAGCTACTGTTGGCATAATGCTGCAATCAAATATCTTTCTGTAATGGAAGGAAATGAGGTCCTCCCTGTGTGAATATTTTATTCATTTAGAGATTGATAAAGGCAGCTTAGGGATGCATAGTTGGTGGTTGCCGAATCCAGCGACTAATCTTTGTGTTGTCCAATATGATTTCTGTGCCATTGTTACTCAGGTAGAGCTTGAAAAACTAAGGAGATGCTCTGATCCAGAAATCTGTGATTGCCGAAAAATGTATAATCTTGATAAACTACCTTGGTCAAACAGGTTTTCACATACGCTGAAGCAGCTAAGTATTGCTAGGTGTCCAAGGGTATGCATACTATGTTTTCTGATCAAACATTTCTAATTTTCTCAAGAATCTTTTCTTTTGTAGTTCAATGTCTGAACTACTGAAACATGATTGCCTTGTTGCAGATTTTATGCATCCAGTTGAAAAGAGTTTCTATGAATGCCTTTGGAGAGCTAGTCAAACTACAGGTACTTGAATCTCTGACATATTGGATTACCTCAGTTTTTGTCTCCCCCTTCCAAAAGGAAAAGAAAAGTTCCCTGGACGTAAACTTGACTGTTATTCTATATTATATATTCAATGAACTACACAAAAGATGGTAATAACTGAGTAGCATATGAATTTTCGTTGTGTTTCACTGTAGAATTTTCTGTCACGATATGGTAATGCAGGGCCATATTTCTTTTCCATTGATTTTGGATGTGTTGTCATTCATGACAACTTGGCTGGGAGCAAAGACACAGGACATAGATGTACAAAGTTTGTCATTAAATTTGAAGTACAACAGAAGAAATATTTTGCCAAATCACTCTGATATGCAATCTAAGATAAGAACATTGAAATTTAGTGGCCTTTATGAAGCAAGGAGGATAAATTCAGATGCTCTTGACGATAGATTTGTCTCCTCTACAAATGGATTGGAACTTCATAGTGACACTGTATTTCCCTGCTCTGGCACTTCAGAAAGTACTCACTCAGATGCACATAAGCAATCCAATGACAAGGTTGGTTTAAGTTTTTTTTTTTTTTTCCTTTTTTTATGTTGATGCATTTAATTTACACTGAACCTTGAAATCCCATATCCTTGCATCTTGTTTCTGTCCATAACATGCCCCCTTTAAAGAAGCTTAATGTATCTATTCATCAAATTGGATGTTGGGCACATGAGCTGAAATTTTCTTTTTCTTTTTCCTTGTTAGCTCTTTACATTCCCTTTCTTTGCAAAAGCTGATATCTTTTGTTGCATTTAAATGAAATTAAGTATAGTAAAACCACTTCTTCTTAAACTTTCCCAAAAAAAAAAAACTAATTCTGAATCAAACCGGTCGACCCGAACTAAAGTTTGAAATAGGTCAATTTAGGTCTAAGATTCGAAATAGGTCAATTTAGGTCTAAGATCGAGATGGTCAGCTCGGACTAGGTCTGAAAGTTGAAACAGGCCGGTCGAAACCAAAGGTCTAATAATATATTTTAAAAATTAATATTTCTTTCAGGTTTAAAAAAAGGTCCATTGTGAGCATTTTGGTCATGTGGGCTTTTTCAATTGTGATCCTTTTTATCCTATGAACTTTTTTGGTTCCGATGGGTCAGGGTCAAATCTTATGGGGTGGACCAAATTGATAACTCTAATTCTGATCGTAATCAATTATAAAAATAATATAATTTTGGCAATTGTCCCAGACACACCCCAAGTGGTTGATATGCTTTTCATCTTCTCACTCTGATGTGCTTTATGCAGGTACATGCTTCTTGTGATTTAGTTTCTCAAGAAACATGTTTGTATCAACTTGTTTCTGTTGTCGAACACTTTGGTAAAGCTGGAAGTGGGCATTACACTGTTTACAGAAGTGTAAGAGTGAAGTCGTCAGAAGATGTCTCTAATGATGAGCTTAATCAAACTCCAATGCATTGGTTTTGTATTTCAGATTCTCAAGTGCATGCTGTTTCAGTGGAAGATGTTCTTTCCAGTGAGGCCAGCTTGCTCTTCTACGAGAGAATTCCAAGGAACTGAACTTTCTTTTGCTTTGTGAAGTTCTGGGTTCACAACATGCATTGGTTGCTATTTCTGAATCATAGGAGTTCATGGTGTGCCATCTTAACTCACCACGAGTGAGTTAAGAACTGTGCTGAGGATGTTCCAAATTGCATTCACAATCTCTTGAGCTGGGTAATGAAAGAATAAATAACTATACTTGGAACAGTTTTCAGTTGATTTTGTATCCTCACCTAATTTTGTTCCCTTATTGTGGGTTAAGTTAAGCCCATAAAAAAGATTTAGTTGCAGACTGATTATCTCAACAGCTATAGTTGGAGACTGCAGCAGAAAATACTAACTTTTATAAACTTCAATCCATTAAAGTTGATGTTTCAAAAGAATATATATTTTAGAGTTGGCTTAATTAGTTTAAAGAAAAAATAAAATATGAAAAATATTTCATCTTATCGTCTAATTAAAAACTATTATGGATTAAAAAATATTTTTAATCATTTTCACTTTACCACGCAACGCATCGAGGCCATATTAGAATCATTTAAAAGCGGTTTCATTAAGAAAAAACATATGTTTCTATGCAGATACACCATAGTTTTCTTCCTGAATGAAAAAAGTAGTAAAAAAATTAGTATCATTATAATAAGTTTTTTAATGAAGGATAAGTGAGAAGATACAACAATAGGACATAAATTTAATTTACATAGGTTCAATTTATATATAAGATTTAGTTAAGCATTTTTACACTAAGAAGGACTGATTTAGGAGTGGTGCGATATAAACTGACTACTTTTCTATTTTAATTTAATTTTTATTTTAAAATGAGCTACGATAAATATTTTATAGTTTATTAATAATTTACACATCTATTTAACTTAAAGAAATAAATCACTTCAGGGTAAAAGTGTAATTGAGTTAAAATTTTAATTTTCTTATATCATAAATCAACTTAAACCTGATTTAATCGTTATAAATTCAAAGTTTTTTTTATTTTTAATTTGAATTAAAATAAATGACAACTCTCTTTTACCTTTTTTTATTTAATTTTGGTTTGTAGTCTCATTCAATACCATTGCAATAACACACTCAAGGATGCAAAATTATTAGAATTCATGTATTGTTATCCAACTCAATCCAATACATATTTATTCAATTTTTTAGGGTTTAAACATAACTCATTTCAACTATACTTACTATTATTTGGGTGAGGTATTGATGAGATTTAGTATTAAATTAATCCATAAGTCAACCCTACCTACTAATTAATGTGATATAAATTTAATTTAATTTAATTTAATTTTAATTTTAATTTTAATGTAACTAGTTTTTTATTTTGTCATCTATTTTTCTAAATTAGCATTTTTATAATTTAGTTTTGATATTAATTATAAAACATTATCCTACATCACCTTGTCAATTCCTTCACATATACATCCACCAACCATATACATTGTGTTTGGACTTCACATATCAAAATCTTTCCTCAAATATTGTCTTTATTTACATTTTTCTCTGCTACACATCAACCTCTATTTATTAAGAGCCCTTGTGGAAACTACAAGTAACATTGCACTAAAGATTATATGAAGCCAACAAACAATAAAAATAAAGTATAATCAGTCCCTGGTCCACACATTAAATTACTAGTTCATACTTAATTTTTAAAAAGATATTACTATATATAATATAATTAAATCCTTTAATGAAATTGCTTAAAAAAATGATTTCACCGATATTTTGATTTTGGGTTAAATATGTTTTTTTTTCTTAATATTTAGTAAAGATTGGAATTAGTTAATCGTCAAAATTTTGGTCCACTTTAGTTTTCCAACTTTAGGAATTCATATATTTTCTCATGTTAACTAAATTTTGTTAAGTTTATTTGATATTTCAAACATCATTTTATGATAGTGTTTGAGTTGTTTACACCATTTGACACATTTTCACTTAACTGAGAAACGTGTTTGAAACATTAAATCAACTTAACAAAATTTGTTTAAAATAACTAAAGATGAAAGATTAAATTGGTCCAAAATTTTAAATAAGAACTAATTATAATTTTTACTGAAAGTAAAGAGATTATAAACATATTTAACTCTTCGATTATTTATATTGTTGGTGTCTCTTAAAAGTATTGACTAGGCTTCGTAATGATATATAATATAACTTAAATTGTGGTGATTTGTTCACGCTTTGTTTCATTTTTATTCATTCTTTACGAGTATAATTAGTTGTGAAACAATATCATAATATACACTAAACATAACTTATTTGTAATGCTTCTTTTGATACCATTTAAAGTTTTATAGAAATATTTTCAACATGAAAATATGTTATAATACAAATTGTTATCATTTTTAAACAAGAGAATTTTAATTACGACGTTACGGAAATTTGAAATTTGCTAACTGAACAGTTATTAGGGTAGGTAGACGCTTTTATTTCTATATAAATTGTGCATAACAAACAAAAAAGTTTTATGTCAATAAAGTATGAATAAAAGTTGACTAGTGGTTTATTTGTAAATAATGATATGACATTCAAGAAGTCAGTAATAGAATAAGAAAAGAAAATAATAAGTAAAATATAAAGTATAAGAACTAGTGTAAGTTGTAAGTTTGAGTGGGATTTTTTTTCTTTCTTTCTCTTTGGTGAACATGTTATTATATATAGACTTTTAGAGCTTTATTTTCAAATTTAACGACATAATAAGTTTTCTTTTGTGGATTTGTAATAAATAATAATATTTTTACAATGCCAAGATAATCCGTTCTATTGATGTGTCTATTTAACAAATTGAAGTTGTATTTTTTCTTTGAAGAATTTAGATGTTTCCACTTTTCTTTCTTCAATAAAATGGAAATCTTCTAGGTCGGATGGATCGATGTGTCTGAGAAGATACCCTCACGTTTAAGTCAACATTTTGTAAAAGGTAACAAATATAGTAATTAATGAATAAAAATTATACATTGTGAATAAGGTATTGAGTGGGCCAAGATCGAGTAGGTAAGACTTAGTATAGGTGAGTTTAAGGTAGTATAATATCTTATATATCTAAGTGTTCTAACATAATTTACACATATATGTCGAGATGATGTCATTTCATGCTGACAATACCATTTAGGTTTTGTCCTATACACTAGCGTCCAAGCATGAGCCTTTCTAACCCAAAAAGTATATTTTTTGCAAAATATAAAAAGTCTCTCTTTAAATATTGAGTGATGTACTAGCATAAATAATGTGTGAAAATTAAAGGTTTAAATAATGCTTAGGTCTTATTTTTTGTTAGATTTTTTCAATTTGGTCCAACTTTTTATTTTATTTTTAATTTGGTCTTAAAATTCGTCAATTTTATTCAATTTGGTCATTTTCATTAACATCGGCACAATAGTTAACGGATTGTGAATAGTAACTGTCATATGTCATTTTGTGATTTTTTTTTTATGTATATTGAATATGGTTTGATAAACATTGAACACCGTTAATCATTTATAAAACATCTAATTATATTTTATGTATATTGGATATGGATTGATATACAAACCTCTCAACCTCAACTTTAAAAAAAAAATGTGTTAGGGATGTGGATGATTTGTTTAATTTGGTATTCTTATAAGGATGAAAAGTGTCAATAAACTTTAAAATAACTAAGATATAATTCAATGTGATACTCAAGCTCATACTAATGAGTGTGATACTCGTTAGTTTAATGATTCTGATGTGTTTGGTAATAACAATATATTTGAGCTTATGTAGGTGTAACACTTCTTTGGTGGCAACTAGGTTCTTCTCGGAGGTTTTTCAAATGAAAAAATTTATACAGAAAATTTAAACAACCAGAAGAAAATAAATTCAAATATGTTATGATCTGCTTTGTCAAATATTTTTTTTTTCTGTTCTGGACCAGTTCTCGAATTTATTGACTTCATTAAACCTTAATACAATTTATTTTCCATAATAGACCTTTTTACTATTCACGTGGGTAATTCAATTTTCCCCATTAAATTCAAATAGATCATGATTTTTATGTTTGTAGTGTATAGTTGGCCGTTGGAATTTGGTTTGAGTCGAATTCTAGCCAACATTTTCTTTTATAATTTTAAGATATTGAATAATTAAAAAAAATGTTTATTACAAATTGCATACTTATTTATTAAAAGTGATTTATTATAAAATTAAAATTTTGATAGTGTGATGTGAATTTAAAATTAAAAAATATATAATTAATTCAATATTTGTAAATCAGTTAGAGTAAATAATTTGAAGAATAAAAATGATAAGATCATTTGAATATAAAGTAATTACGATAATAATAAAAAATTATGATAATAACATATTGTAATTGTAAACTTAAATTCTAGGAATGTATATTTATTTGGTTAAAATAATTTATCAAATAAAAAATTGATATAATAATAGAAAAAAATAAATAATAATATGATTGCATGTGAAATTATTTAAAAAGAAATTTTTAATGTAAATTTAAATGTTAAAAATATGAATATAAAACATTTTAAAAAGAAACAAAGAATGACCGCATATGATGAAATGAATTTGACAATTAATAAATTTTATTCAAAAAAACAATTATTTTAAAAGATTATTCTATTTCTTAAAATTAGAAATAAAAGTTGCCTAGAGTCCGGCTCCCAAAAAGCCGAATTAGATACAAACATAAAAATCATAACCAGATTTTGTTTTTCGGTGAATTAAATTCCTCACGTGTATAGTAAAAAAAGTCTATCATAGGAAATAAATTATCTTTAGATTGAATAATGTGGATAAATTTGAGAATTGGTTCAGAACAGGAAAAAAATTCTTCAAAAATACTCGTGAGTATACGGGATTTCTTATTGAAAAATGATAATTTAACAATTTTTTTTTAAAATTTTGACAAACTGCTTATTTAGATAAAAAAAATACCATTTTATTATTTTATTTTAGTTAAAAAATAAAATAAAAAACTATTTTAATTTTATTTATAAAAAATTTGTCAAATTTATTAAAAAAAATTGTCAAAAAATAATTTTTCTTCTATATCATGTAATTGAAAACTCATGAATCTCTCTAATTTATCCCAATAAAAGATTTTGAAGAAAATGTACATTATTTGATAGGTAGCTCGGGAAGTAGCAATGATTCAATAGGTTTGTTTGGTTCGATTGTATTATTCTGCTAGGGTTAGATTGCATGCATAGGAGATTTGATTAGGTAATCATGGAGATGGCAGTCTTTAACGAAGGGAGGGAAAAAAGCAGACATTGGTGAAACCTCCATCGTTTTCAGACAAGACAATGGACAATGTTTTTCGTTTTTTGGAGAGGATTACGATAATAGACAATGTTTCTATGGATCACATGGGAAGAATCCATTGGTTATCAATTAGGTTGGCCTCTTTTGTCCCCTCTCCATTGCTCATCAACCAACCTCATCTCGGGCTATTAAACCTATGAAAAAGACACTCTTCAATTCATGGAGAGAATCAAATTCTAACCAAAACCAACCCTAGCTAAAGCCACACAAGATAACTACATTTTTCTATGGAGTGATGGATGGACCTAGTATATACGAGAGTGTGTAAGTGCGAGCACATTGTCGGCAGAAGGAACAAATAGAGATCGATGCACATCAGAGAGGATCGACCGATCCAACACAAGGTCCAACTACGAACTTTTTTTTAACTGCAACAACTTAAACATTATGTTATTGATACTGAAATTACTGCAACTGTTGACACTAGACTTGTCCTCTAATATATCCTCATTAATGAATTTAAATTGTACTCATTATAATTATTAGACTCATGCACTTTCTGATTTTGTTAAAATTATTATTAAGTATTTGAAAAAAAAAATATTTTACCCCTTTAATCTTATATATTTGTCCTCCTGTAATATATATTGCTTCCACCGAATTAGAGTATTAGGTCTCCACTATCTTTATGTCTATATACACATCAATAGTGTATGGTGGGGCCAAACCTATTATTAAAAGAGGAAATGTCTAGGTCATTGGAAAATTTGGTCGACAAAAATGATATTCATTTTAGATCAATTATATAATTATCATGAATAAATAAAAGTTTGGATGGAATAAAAGTATCAATTTTTTAATTAAATTAGCATTTTAAAAACTTTGACCTAACTAATTCTAAAAATAGCTTTAGTTTAGGTTGATGTAATGATAGCTTCTAAACCTTTAAACAGCCTAACTTATATTTTACACACACATATATATATATATATATATATATATATATATATATATATATATTTATATATAAAAGCATGACATAATTATATCGCGATTACATTGTATTAGCCTGTGATATTTAAATATAATGACATAATCTTAAGGATTTTCTTTTTATGGATAAAAATGTTAATTTGGTGAAATCAACAAGTACAAAGTTATATTTGTAAAAATTTAAGAAATATGTTTATATAAATAACTCTATTCAATTTTAGAAAGCTTGTGTTTTTGGATTCTTTATTAAAACAATGCTTTTATCAATAATATTTTGTTTTTAAGAAACTCTCGTTAAAAATAATTTTGGAAATTTCATCTCTTGAAAGATGCTATATAACCTTCTATTAATCTTTTCAAAGTGCAGCAACCTGACATTCTGACATCCTAGTCCTATATAAAGAAGATTTTCATCTCTTATGCTTGATCTAGTTGGTGAAAAGAACGATATAAAAGAAATAAGAAAAAATGTTTTTTAAATTAATAGTAATAAAAAAGAAAACAAACTGGTTTGTTTGGAGAAGTGAAAGAATGGATTAAATAGAATATAAAAAATGTGTAAGAATAATTTTGCATTTATGTATGATAGAAGAGCGAAAGAAATGAAGATAAAAATGAAAAAAAAAGAAGAAGAAGGTGATTTTGTACATAAAAAAAGAAGGAAAATTCTCATGAAATAAACCATTTTAACATATATAAACAAAATAAACTAAAGTACATATGACATGCTTAAATTTTATTTTTTTAGATATATAAAATCAAATATAATATATTGCCAAGAGAGAAAAACGCAAGAAAATAGATGAATCAAAGTCTGTTAAAAATTCTTTCTCAAACGTATAAAAAACAAACGATATATAAACTTTGAAAATTTTGAGCAACAACACAATACGCAAGTTCTTGAAAAATAGTGTATCTTGATTCAGTAAATTAATGAAAAAAAACATACACAAAGCCTTTCTCTTGATTCGTCTTAAAAACCTGAAATCACATTTAGTCGTTAACAAAAAATAAAATTCATGAAACAAACTAAAAAAAATTAAAATATATAAATGAAAATATTCAATTTTTAAAATTTAAAGAAATGATATAATTATTTAAAAGAAAAAGAAAACATGAGAGAATAGTTACAGTTCTTTCAAAATCTTTTCAAAAATCGCTCTCAAACACGTCAAAACTAAAGAAAGCAAAAAATATATACATATATATATATATATATATATATATATATATATATATATATATATATATATATATATATAATTTAAAAATATAAATTATTTTTATATATTTATATTTTT
>Ga0099822_1001368_pt1 | contig 28135 bp, 12 predicted proteins | sample CowpeawhiteBW_FD_76839 | JGI IMG/M metagenome (GOLD analysis project Ga0099822, IMG submission 76839) | Root nodule microbial communities of legume samples collected from California USA - Cow pea white BW | ecosystem: Host-associated > Plants > Roots > Nodule | place: USA: California | collected... | reverse complement strand
TATTTATTTTTTTTTTTTTTTTTTTTTTTTTTTTTCCTTTAAAAAAAAAATTTAACCATTTTTTTTAAAAAAGGTAAAAAAAGTAAAATAAAACTTTTACAATATAATAATCAATAACCTTAAAAAAAAGAAAAAAAAAAAAAACAGTAGCAAGATCATCATAACGTCTATGTCTAGTAGCAGAGGTTTCTTCTATAAAAAATAATTGCAAAGTTTATCAACTAATAAACATTTTCTTTAGGGTCAACACCTCTGTACTCTTTAACTTTAAACGTAGAATTAGAATTCATTTTTTTAATATATTTTTATCTAAATTTTAAAATAAATAAATATAATTTTTTTAATCAGAAGATATTAAATTTTTTTATATATTAAATAATATTTAAATTGAAATGTGTAGACTAATATAAATAATCTAAATGCTAACTGAAATGTCATTTAATACATAAAATTATTAACGTAAAATTAGAAAAACCATATTTATTTATTTTAATAATTTAAAAGTCAAACCAGAACTTATGACAAAGTAATTTTATTAATGATAATCTTATTGAAAATTAGACTTAATCATTTTTAATATAATTTAACCTGTAAAATGTTTTAAATATACTATGTTAATTAATAGTCCTTACTTAATTACTTTTTTATTAAATAAGTTGCGTTAAAAATAATAATTTAAATGGGCTAATGTTATAAATTTCATGTTGGGTAAAATGTTTTTTATCATAAATAAATAATAGAGTAAAAAGTTACTAGAACTAAGACTGTATATAATTAAACTTAAAAACTTGGCTAGATCACCACCAAACTATAAAAAATAAAACAAGTGTTAATCAGTAAAATAGTGATTAAAAAGCATAATGTTTACTATTAATAAATGCCGTGAATTATTTCGGTGTTATTTAGCCATATTATTCATCTTTTGACAATCGTATATAATATATTGTGGAAGATATAAATCTTTTCACTTTAATATGATACGTTATCAATTTAAAAAATTTCATATTACCAAATAATTAAAATTATATTAAAATATAATTTAAAATAATTATTATAAATCAAATAAGTTTGTCATATAAGTTAACAAAAATAATGATATATTAATATATTATAATCGCTTACATATATATTTGTTCAAGGATTTAGAAAATAAGTAAGAATATTTTTTTTTTTTCATAATAATAGTTTAAATATTTTATTATTAAAACATTGAACATATAAATAAATAAAAATATTTAAGTATGAAAATAGTTATTTCTTTAAAACTATTTTTCTTTTTTCTTAATCTTCTTTAAATATTGATGAAGTGGTTGATCTTTTTTAAGAATCATAGTATATTTTTTTAAGATAAAATATACTAATTCTAACATAATAGAATTTTCATCGGAATAAGTTCATCTTTATATTCCATTTAAGTGAGATATTCTAAAAGTTTTGCATGCATGAGTACTAGGTTACATGCATGTGACTCAATAGGGTTTAAGATAAACCTCTCTTAGAGTATGTTTATATTGTTGATATGATTTTTTTGTGTACAAGTATTATATGGTATGACAGTGGAAACTCTTGGAGCTATGATAGAGTCATAGAGTTTGGTGTAGGTAAGGGAAGTTGATAATTTTGGTGATAAGCATTTTAAATGGGATGATTTGTTTGTAAGGAGTGATGTGGTCTCTAGACTTGATATTTTGATGAATGCACTTTTTTAATGTATGTTTTGAGTAGTTGATTTTGATGAGATTGTTCAAAATGAGTTTGATTTTTGTACAGGTTCTTTAGATTATTGAACGTGTGTATTTCTGGAAATTGAAATGATCGCATATTAAACATATTTTGTTGTTTTAAGTAGTACTATCATGGTGATATTGTTTTGAATGGAAATGGATAAGATTTTGAAAATTGAATGAAAAGTCTAATTTGAAGGTTTTGTGTTAGTGCGTTATTGAGTGATTGTAATATATCAATTTAGTCAAATTGGTTCAGTTGAATGTTATCTTAAAACTAAAAATGACATGTTAGATACTTAAAATGAGTAGAAAAAACCTAGTTTAGACCAAATTAATGAATTGATAAGTTGTTAATGGGTTCTGATTTATATAGACTCGCTAAGTGAACCAAAACTTGTTGGGTGAGTTAAAATTCGTTAGGCGAGTCTTTAAGTAAGACTTTCGGTGTTTTGGTTTGTTTGGTGAGCCAATATCTTGTGCGAAATTAGTTTTTTGTGAAAAACTTGAGAGTTCAAAGGATTAGTCACCAAGCAAGTCAAGTCTCACTGGGTGAGCCCATCCTAGTCTTTGGAGTAGTTAGATGAGTCATATTTCTCACTCAGAAAAACTCTTTTTATAAAATCTTCTAGTGGTGATTCCCTGAATGAGTAGAATTTTCGTTGGATGAGTCAATATTCATTATTGTGTTGATGTCTTTGGCTAAACGAGTAGAATTTTATCTAAGTAAATTTCAACATGTACTTAATTCATTGAGCGAGGCAAATAATTATTAACTATAATCTTGGTTGTGCTTGAGTAGAATGATTGTTTAACAATAATCAATTATTTTTGTGTGAGTGTGTATTAACGCGTTAATATAATTTTCAATTTTCTTTATACTTTCAATTAAGATGTTGAATAGTAACATGGAAGAAAAAAAAAACTACAAGAAGGGAAATAATTCATGTTTTCATGGTGGAAAATAATGATGCATTTAATAGGAACTAAAGGTAATATAATGTGGACATTAAAGACACCTTAATAAGAATTGACGTGGAATTTAGAATTTGACATTATTTTACTTATAAAAATATTGTACTTATAATGCAAGGAAGACATGAATTTTGATAGGAGTCTGAGTTACCCTTATGAGAACTTTGTGGAGTTTTAAGTTGTAAAAACTCCAATTTAAATTATTGACATCTAATAACAGTGAAAAAATAGACCAATTCGGTCCATCATATTAAAACAAATTGAAATTATTAACTAGTTGATGGATTGATGTAAGACCCAGTTTTATTTTCTGCCCTAATGTCTAAGGGCTGACCTTAATCTGTTGGGCCTAAAGGCTGGCCCATAGGGTGCTAAGGCCCTAAAGCTGCCAGGGTTTCCATTTCTGACTCATTCTTGCAAAAATAGAACCTTAAACGTTGTCCCTTCCTTCCAGAACGCTCTGCAAGGGCTTGACTTCGATCTTGGCCAAAGATTTCGCGAGCTCAGTTTTGTCTTTCGCTCCATGTAAGTGTTTCTTAAGCTTGTATCTGTACTCCCTGAAGCTCTTTTTCGTGTACTTCCTTTTAGGGTTCCATAGTAACCTTGTTCTTTCGCTGTCCCGCTGTCCTTTCAGTTTCTGAGACTGCTTCTCAAACTGTTGCTCTTCGCAGTTGGTGTTGAGGCCTCGTATAAGCCCTTTTCCAGGTAAGGGAAGCTAGAGTCCGTGCGTCTAGTCGTTTTTAGCTTACACAAATATTATTGTGTGATTCTGTGTACTGTGTGCTGCTGTGATTTGATGAAAATGTCGTTGTGGTCTTTGAATTTGGTGTTTGCATGTCTGTTGTGTGAATGAGCAGTGGCGGGCACTGGTTTTCTCGCCCAAGCGAGCATGCCTCGCCTAGAGTCTCGCCTAAGCATTTCTGTGCGAGCGGTCACTCAGACGACCTGGTTTCTTTTTTAGCGAGGTGCAGGCTCGCTTAGGCGAGATGGGGCTCGCCTGGGCGAGACATCGCAAAACCCATTGTTTCCCTATCGCGCTCTCGCCTAGGCGAGAAGGGTTTCGCCTGAGCGAGAGGGTCCTTCTCGCCTGGGCGAGATCTGTTAGCTTGGGCGAGACCGCGGGCAGGTTTGGGTGTTTTCGTTGAATAGTTTACTGTGGGGTGGCTTGTTTGTCTGGTCTAATTGTTGTACTTGAGGGGTTGCGTGATGATGCCATGGTAATATATGAGTTTGAGATGGAAATGGTATGTTACTTTGTTGGATATGAATAGGGAAGCATGAGTTGTATGATTTGTTGTTTATACATGATATTACTCCTATGGGAAATTCTTGATTAGTGGATGGAACATGTATAAAGTGTGGGTAGGGCGTAATTTCATGACTCTCGTAGTGAGAGATTCTTGGTCGCGCCTCATCGGGTGGACCAAATCCCATGGACCCTCGTACGAGGAGTCCCTGGTGGTGCCTCAACATAAGGACGTAATTCCACGCACATGTCGTGGTGGTGCCTCAGGGCCAGGGCGTAATTCCACGAAGGCCACGTGGTGGTGCCTCTTGTAAGGGTATAATTCCGCGAAGGCCTCGCGGTGACGCCTCATTGCTAGGATATAATTCCACTGTCACGTGGTGGTGCCTCATTATGCGTATCCGGATAGTCAAGTCTTGGGAGTCTAAATTGATTTTGGTAATCCATGTGTGAATGTTTGTTGTTCATGTTTGACTTTGAGATTTGCATGTTGACTATCGTGATATAAGAATTTTGTACAGTAGCTTACCCTTGTTTGTTGTTTGGTTATCTTGTATGTGGTTCTTCTCCTATTGCGATGATCATCGATTCTATTGATGTGAGCAAATGGGAGGACTCCTGGCAGTGGTAACGGTGATGGAAATGCTACGTCTTGATGGATTGGACGGTACTAGGCCACTATGGGGCCCATCGCTGAAGGATTTTATTAGCCTTGATTTCCTTGCTTGAACAAGACCTAGTACAATCATTTGTTTTTTTAGTGTATTTCTGTTTGGGCCGTGTGGGACCCTTTTTCGTTTATGGACATGTCGGAGTACGGAGTACTTCATGTTCCAAACCTTCATACCCTTTGAATATTATGTATTGACGTTCTTATTAAATAGGTTTTATCTATTTTTTCTGGGACGTTACAATTGACATGTTAGCCGACAATTTTTTTTAATTATTATATCTATATATATATATATATATATATATAATATTAAAATAATATTTAATCATATAAATATTTTTAAGTTCTTAATTGATTAAGTAATGTATTATAAATTAAAATAATTATTTTACTTAGATATTAATTTATTTTATTATAATTAATAATTAAAATTTAATTTGTTAGTGTTAATAATTTAAATTATAATATTATTTAACATTTACATTCTTCTTGGAGTAATATAATATAGAAAAATCAATCTTTCACATTACTTTTGCATTTTAATTTTAATTTTGAAAAAGAAACAGACCACGGGATCAACTTGTTCCATCCTATAAATTAGTGAGCTTGTTCCATCTTATTAGCTAGTGAGAGACAAACTAAGACAAATGAGCTGATCGAAAACTTTAACTCAGATCCACAAAATTTTATTAGACAAAATATTAATTATCACATAGTTGACAAACACTTTAATAAAATTGGTCAATGACACTTTAACCAATATTGATTTTATAATATTGGAATTAAATGAGAGAAACAATATAAGAACTATGTAAAACTTAAATATGAAAGAAAGATAATAACAAGAATTTTCAATTTAAATTTTTTAAATAAAACGTGAAAGTTCTTATTTTGAATTACTTTCGCAAATTTACAAAATTTATTTTCTTAAAAAATTTACTCCAATAACATATTTTATCACAAAACTTCACATTTTTATAAAAGTAAGTTATATCTAAAGACTTTATTATATCCAATCAAACTGTTAATAATTTTCTCATAACTAACAAGTTAGTGATAGGGTTTGTTTGTAGCATATGTCCTTATTAAGCCGAAAGTTTTGACAAGCCGTTTTTCTAAATTTGAATCCAATTTGATAAGACCGGAACACATTTCAAAAAAGAAAAAAATTGTCGAAAAACTAACGTATTAACGTGATCTATCAATTATAGTAGGTAAAAGAATTAAAATAATATTTTATTGTTTGAAATTTAAAGAAGAAATTCAGAAAACTTAAGAACATAAATTGAAATATTATTAAAAAATCAATTTTCTTCTTAGAATATTTAGACTTTCCACCAATACATATCTTTCTCCATCTGCAATCATAACAAGGGGAAATGTTCAAATCAAATCTTCAAAGTTTTCGCTATTAATTAAAGGAACACTGAGTTTATTCCATCGACAACCATACTCAATTTTTAACTCCTTTGATATTTTATTTTCATCCATCCGAAAATTTAAATTACTATTTTAAAACTCTAATATTCATTCTAAAATAAATAAATATGAATAATTATTTTATGAATCTTGAAAACTATTTGAAGACGTGAGATGCTAATATTATAACACTAATTAATATCATCATTAGTTTGACCTTTTTATTCAACACATAAACAGATATAATGAGTGTAAATGTAATACTAAAGATTAACTTGAGTAATTTTTTGTTTTAAAAAGACTGAAAGCAAAAGAATTTTCTTACAGAAATTGGAATTAATTTTTTTTACAGTGATTAAAAACATATCTAAGTGTACTTTGATAAAAAAAAGTTTTCTATTTAAATCAAAATTAGATTTATACCAAATTTAAAATTTTCAAAAAGTTAAAAGTAAATATATATACCTCTATTCACGTTGTTGCTAAGGGTGAATTCAAAATTGACCTTTTGGAGTGTGAAATTAAATTACTTTGTTGTTTAATTTAAAGTATTATGCATCTGTATTCACTATGAAAATGTTATATGTTAAAACTTTCTTATTGATAATATTTGAAAACCTCTAAGAACTATTTATAATTTATTTTAGTTAAGTTTTTTGAAGTTATTATACCATTATTATCAAATTATTGTTAACCTACTTATATATAATATATTGTACATTTGAGATGTTTATTAAAGGGAGGTTTTTTCGTTAAGATTATATTATATATAAATGAAGTGTAATATTTATGTCTAAACTTGATTTTATAAGATTGAATTAAATACAAATTCCTTTATTAATATTTACATTGAAATCATATTAAAAAGAATTGAAATTGTGTATATAAATGAAGATATTAAAAAAATGCGAATAATCAAATCATTATAAAAAAAATATTTTATTTAATAAACTTGAAGTTTGGTATTTCATAAAATGCAATAAATCTTTTAAACATAATTATTAAAAAAATGAATAATTAAGTTTGTAAGATTTGAAAGAATTATAATTTTTTTAGTAATTTAAGAACAAATAAATAAAATCTTATATAGGAATAAGTAATGAGATGAGAACTTGAAGAATATATTCATCCCTACATCTGATTTAAAAAAAAAAAGAAGAAGAATCAAATGCTATCCATATTTAATCACTACACAATTTTTCTTTAAAATCAAAATAATTAAAATAATACGATAAATTTATTTCACAAAATACTTTAAACGTGATAGCATGTGAACAGAGTCAACATAAAACATAAAATAAAGACGCAGGTTATATATGCAATTTGACTCGCCGGAGAATAGGGTAGGCATGCATTAAAATCACTTTCACCAATCACCGATCTACAACGAATGGAAATATTCACTTATAAATACACTAAATTTTGTTTAAACTCGTTTTTACTGGATATGTATATGTTAGGATAAATCTGTAAGGAATTCCTTGCAATTCTTTTATAAATTTAATTTACTTCTATATTTTAAAAAGATTAATTTTATATTTTGCAATTTAATTTAATTTATATATTTTAATCATTAAATATTTTCTTAGTCAAAATTTCTAATCATTACGTGGACTTATCACGTTATTTAGTGACCGACAATTCAAAACTATTCCTCGCTAGTAATGCATATATTTTTTTCTCCTATTGTGAAATTTAACAATTATGATTTTTATCTTTATCCATTATCATCTATTATTTGAATGATAACGTATTAAGTTAGATATGGATAATGTCTATTTATAATAAAAGAATTTATCCATTATTCGTTTTGTTATTTGTTGATATTCGTTTGAAAAATATTTGTAAATATTTTAAAACATGTAAGTATCCATAAATACTCGTAAATGTTTAAAAAATATATTTTATAAATATTTAAAATTAAATTTAAATAAATTAAATTTAAATTTAAATTTAATCTAATAAAATATAAATTAAATTTTAATTTAAAATATTAAATTTAATTTAACAAAACATAATTTTAATTTTAATTTTTTATGGGTAGCAGGTACAGGTATAGATAGTTGATACCCGCCCCCGACTCGTTTATAAACGGGTATTAAATATCTGCTATCCACTACCCACGAATATTAAAATATCTACTACCCGCTATTCGCGGGTATCAAATACTTGCAAGTACTAACTATTGGTCACGGATTTTATCCGCACATATCCACAAGATATTTTTGTCATCCCTAATCTATCCCATTCATTCACATTTAATTGTATTCATTATAAAAATATAAAAAAGGTAGTCAAACCAAATTCATCTATTTATGAATGATTAATAATTTAGGGAAGTGACGCTCATAATTTGTGATAAATGTGATTATTTTCAAAGAGAGCGGATGTTTACCTACACGAACACGAATGTTTTTTGTCATCTCTAATTCATCCCATTCATTCAAATTTACTTTTATTCATTATAAAAAATATAAAAAAGTAGGTCAAACCAAAATAATCTATTTATGAATGATTGATAATTTATCTATATTCTCTTTGAAAATAATCACATTTATCACATATTATTAGTGTCACTTCTCTAAATTCCATTCAGTATCACATATAAGAATCATGGATACTACTCGTAAGTTTACTCACCTTAACATTCACAAATAATATATTTAAAACATCAAATAAACTTAATAAAAATGGATTGAAAGAATTAAATTCACGCATTTATAAAGTTTAAAGACTATATTTGGTCAAAATTATAAAAAAAAAAAAAGACCAATTTCAATTTTTACTAAAAATTAGAGAAAAAAGAAATTTAATCTTTAAATTTAAATGGGTTGGTCCTTTAATGGTGGATGAAATGAAGGTACGTTAATTTATGACGCGAAGCCATGTGAGGAGATAGGCCTCAGTGGTCAAGTCAAATACAAGGTTATATTAGTATTCATGTTTACATTGATTTTTGACTACTCTATTATTCAATTTAGAGTCAATAATATTTTTGCATGTACCTTATATGCATAGTTGAATGGAGGAAGGTCAACGTTTTCATAGTAGTTAAACTACCTACCAAATTATTTTAGATACGTTTCTGCACGAGAAAACTAGAATCAAGGGAGAAAACAAACTATGCATAATTTATTACATGGTGTGGATAGAATAAGACTTTGCACACGCATGGCATGATCTCATATCATTACATGGTGTGGAGAAAATCAGTGTTGTTTTTATTATATATTAAAGGTTTAAATATATGTTTAGTTTTTGAAATGTAAAGTGATTGTAGTTTTGATTTTCAAATTTAGAAAAACTCATTTTTAGTCTCTTAAATTTGTTTTAAAAAAAATATTTACCCCATTTTTCAAAAACAGAAAAAAACATAGATGAGTTTATGTTTTTTCTTCACTTTTAATTCTTAATCCATGATCTTGTTTCTCTCTCTCTCTCTCTCTTACAATTTTAGTCTTTATCCTGTAAAAGATTTGCAATTTAGTTCAAACCTTGATTTTACATTTGTTTTAAAGAAAAATTAAATTAACTGAAATGTAAATATATATATAATTGAATATTAAACCAAATTTCAAATTAAAAGAAACTAAAATTTCAATTTTACTTTTATAATATTAGTTAAAATAGCCAACATAGTTAATTCAGTCTTTAAATATTAATAAATGTAAACAAAGTAGTTTTTTGTTTTTCACATTGGTTATTCGTTTATTATCATTAATATTTAATTTAGTTTCTAATATGAGGATGATAAGCTATTATACTTTTGCACCAGTTTTCTCCGATGATCAGAAACATCTCTTAATTGCGAGCCATGTATGTACATATTTCAGCTAATTTATTATAAATAACTTTTTTTAAGTGAAAATTTTAGTTGGCTTAATTTCATACTTTACTATTAGAATTTTAAATTTTTGTGAGTTTTACTTTTAATTTTGAATTTACAAATTTTATTATCAAAATTTTAAAATCATATACATTTTACTTTTCTATTAATCAATATTAAATTGTTATTGATGTCTCACATGATCGATACAAGGCAATTTTCAATTCAGCATGAAATGTAAATTAAATTTTAAATTACAAATTTCATCATTAAAATTTTATACTGTTGTAAATATTTTTACAATTTTAACCATAAAATTTTAAAATTATAGACATTTTATCTTTTCGTCAATTATACGTTCATTAATGATGATGTAATGACGATGTAATGACCTAACCATAAATAAGGTGCATAATGGAGAAAGGAACGTAATGACCAATCAAGTATGCTAAATATTTAATGTTGAGTTAATTAGAAATGATGGTTAACATCCCTATTCATATAAATATAAATATAAATTATTTTATTCTATTTATTTAAATTTTACTTTAAGAATTAGTTTAAAATCTTTAGATCTTTATTTTCTTAATTACATTTATGTTTAAATTTGTGTATATTTTAAATATTTTATCCAAGTAGCCGTAACAAGAGAATATATATATATATATATATATATATATATATATATATATATATATATATATATATATATATATTATATAAGTTTCAAATTTGATTTTAAATAATAGATAAAATATAAATAGTTGTTAATAATTATGTGAATTGTTTGAGATTTTATTAAGACATGCTTTGTGACATAATCAATATATTCTAGACTATTGTAAATAGTTAAATAAATAAATTTTACAGTAAAAGTTTTAAAACAATTATAATTAAATTATTTTAAATATACAAGTTCATATTACTACTACTATTATTATAAAATTAAAATTATGGACATTAATAGAAGTATATAACTATTTTTTTCATATATATATATATATATATATATTTATTAATTGATAAATGTTAATCGTTAATTTTTAGTTGTCAAAAACTTGAACCTACAACTTTTTTTACCCTCAAAGCGAATTTTATATCTCTCAAATGTGAGTGAGAAACTTTCCTGTTTGTTCTAAAACTTCTCCAATATATAATGCAATTTTATCTTAATTAATCATTTATAATTATTTATCATCTAATAATTATAAGAAAAATAAAATAAATATATTTTGCGGTCAACAAGCTAACCCTCAAAACCCCATTCACCTATACATTTAAATATTAAGCAAATCATGTTTTTTCAATTATTCGAATTAATTTGTCAGTATATATTCACAAAATTTCTGCATAAAAAACTTACAAGGGCACCGTGATTACTTACTTTCTGATAAATAAATTATTAGAGCACTTGACGACTTCTTCGTTTATTCTTCTCCAATCCAATATTACCAAGCTTGGCTATTTTTTCTTGCTTTGTTTAAGTTTAATGTAATTAAAATTCATTTAGTACTAATATTAGTCCTCTTCAATAATTATTTTTGTTTTCGTGAAAGATAAATCTGACTTCGTCAAAAGCAAATGAGTTCAGTAGTGTCTCGATTATGTTTAAGCAGATTGTGAAATTGAGTTTTTTTGGCAATAAAAAAGCTTTCAACATCACAATTGCTAAATTATATATATAATCATATTTTTTAAGGATAGAAAACAGATTAATAAATGAATATGTATATGTCTTTCAATGTAATCAATTGGAATGTGACTATTACTGGTTGCCATTTCCATTCTCATTCACATGGCAATCGTTGACCTTCCGAGAAACATGGAACAAAGTTCTCAAGCACAATCTTGCCACAAAATACTAAAGCAAAGGAACATGGTGACGGAGGAGTGAAAACGCGAGAAAGAAGAAACACACATGTTGACCAAAATATAGATCTATTAATGAAAAACATGTTTATGAAAAAAATTGAAAAAAGAAATTACTTATTCATGATGATTTAAGATATGTTGACCATTGAAGTGTAGTTTTAAAGTAGTGCTCTATCATGACAGAGCCAGAAGACTCGGGTCAATTTAAACAATTCAAGTTTATTAAATAAATATAAAGCATAGATTTTAATCAAAGGTTTAAATGATAAAAGAATATGTGATAGCAATATGGTTAAACAATAGACAAACTAAGTACATCTTTTTTAAAACTCAAAGTTATATATCAATCATTAATTTTTTAAGAAAATATTGTCATTGTTTGTAATGTTCCTGTATATTTTGGTACCATTCAAAATACATTTTTCTATGAATTTTCGAAAATCAACGTTCCGTATCATTGTAAAAAGATAATTTAACATGGGAGTAGTTAGTTTGATTGTTTATATTTTCAAAAAAAAAAGTTTAAAATCTATTTTCAATACTCTTTCTTAATTTTTAAAAGGAAAATAAAATAAAATTCTCTTGTTTTGGTCTATTATTTTTCATTTTTTATTGCTCATAGTTTTCCATATTGTCTCCCATTTCCATCCTCTAAAATTAATATTTGAACAAAAACTAAAGAAAATGATGCACATCCACAAAGAGGGAGTTCATACGAGGCACAATGCAAAACAAAAAACAACATACCATTTACAAACACAAAGAAAAGGCCACACCACCATACACTTGACGACTATAATGGCTCAATAAGTAGCATCAATTTCCAAAAAACAAAAAAAACTGGAGAAATAACAGGTTTTCCCTTGTTCTTGCCTCTTATTGTGGTGTGGTAGACAAGTTCAATATCGATTTGTCTCTAAAAGATATATTGTGAGTTGAGGCTTGCCAAGAATAAAAGTGAGCAAGCTACTAAAACACCAATCCAATTAACGTCTTCAACCATTGCAATGTTCAAAACGTTATATGCCGCTTCCTGCAAATTTCCCAAGCTTTATAGTAATACAATACGAGAAAAAAAATTATTTATCTAAGAAAAAATGCTCAGGTCAATTACATTCTAGCTTGAAATATATATACTACAGAAAACATACATATCCAGCTTCCCTTTGCAGAGGGAAGGGTGAGAAAGGGTCTGTAACTTATATTCTAATAAATATTGTATGTGGAGATTAAAGAGGTTAATTGCAGTCAAGGTGATGTCATGACGAGTTAGATTATAAACAATAACTTTTTATTAAAACAATTAATCAAAGTGCCACGTGTTGTGTCGTACAATTTTTTATCCAAATTTACCCAAGATTATATACTTTAAAGTAACAATGTTGGACCTTTTAGGGGACATTTGTTCTTCATCCTAATATCTTATGTTCATTAAAAGATGGAAGGTAGGAAATTCACAGATTATAAAATATACGAGGACCAAAATCGCTGTTTTTAAAATTCGGAAACTTAGAGACCAATTTTAACTTCATACATATTTTATCCATTTCTTAAATACTCAGACTCTGCTAAATGCAAAGTTGTCTAAGAATACCTCTTCCGCAGTTGGTAGCGAACTTCATCATCCTCTTGACGGGCCTGTTTACAGTGTGAAATGAAAGAAAACACAACAGAAAGAAAAGATCTGTATATTGTAAACGCACGTTAAAAGAGAGCTACAAGAGAGGGAAACTGAACTACTATAAGATGCATTTAATGTAACAAAGACATGTCGACCATCATATCCCCACAATAAATTATGACAGCCAATTATCAGTTTGTCTCGCAGACAAGGTTTTATATTATTATCAAATGAAACTCCAAATCCTTGTATACGATACTCTTGATGTTGAATGCCGCATACAGCAGCTATATATAGCTAAAAACTTTAACTGAGTGTTTTTTCTATTCATTACAAGCATAACGCAAAATCCTTGTCCAACACAATTGCCCTCAAAATTTAAAGTCAATAGAGATAAAAGGGCTGGTTGGGTACGATATTTATGCAGACAGTTAGTATCTTAGAATGCTATATATATTTCTGGCACAATTTTGTTTCCCTCCCTCGTAATAATAAACGCTTTTCCTCATAAACATCTTCCAGTAGCCAAACTGCCCCATCCAGCAAAGAAAAAAATATACAGTGGAGAGATTCAAGGAACTGACTGACCAACCCAATTAAACTACACTTAATCAGCAGAGCGATATCGTTTTTCTCAAATCCGGGCGTTCAATTTTGATTACTAAGTTATTTTTTACAGAGTCCTGTTCAAAGTGAGAAATAGTGGCATCAAATCCAATAAACAAAACTAATTGTTATCTTTTTGTTTTTTATCAATTAATAAAGAGATTGAGTTTTTCTCCTTAGATAAAAAATTCTGTACAAATATTTTGTAATATTTAACAGATACTTACTGGTTCCATTAAAACATAAAGGCCGTGTTAGTAAATCAGCCATTAAGAAGGTTTATATCAGAAAGAGAAAGACCGGTAACAGAATATTAGAGTCATAAGGTTTATTAAAAGGAAAAAGATTTTTTTGATAAAGTTTTAACAATGTCCACATGTCCATTCAATTGGATCAATATTTTTTTTAAAATAATTTATTATGGTTTGGAAAGAGAAGATAAATGTTTGTTGAAGACTTTGTCAAAGTTTGTTAACAAAAACTCTCTCGAAGTATCAAAATCCAATACATGATGAGTTATATATTTTTTTTTTCGGAAATTTGTCATAACCATTTCCGTTTATGAATCTACCTACTATTGAGCTACAATGTGAGGATTGATTTGAATAAGATTTCCGCTTTTCTTACTAATTCTGATCCAGCTCCGTCAGAATTCCACCAATGAATGACCAAAATAGGTACTTACAATCAGCAACAATGAAAAAAAGATGTATCATGATCTCACATGAAACTTCTAGGCATTCACCAGAATAAAAATGGGAGAAAATTATAGAATGGATTTGTTGGTAGGTTTGACCCTAAGTGTGCTAATTGAGTTTTAAATTAAAGAAAAGACGCCATCCAGAACAAACCCTTTATACAAATTATCCTGCTTCCCACAGGATACATACATCAATTATGGGATTGGACTACAAGTTATATACAAGATCAAAATTACATGCAAGGAATAATTTATTGGACATTTCTCATCTGTATCAGGGAGGGAGAGGATGCTGAGAAAAGAAAGTATGAAAATAAACTCAACTGACCTTCACAAGATTATTCTTTACTTCTTGTAGATTCTCTTCCACACACTTCTTCCGCAGCTTCTCAATTTCATGCCTAGCATCAGTCAATTTTATTTCCTCTTGAAGTAAAACAAGAAGATTTTCTGATCTAGACAACCTATGGATCCCAGTCATAAATTATATTTCAGTAGTATTCAGGAGAGGAACTCTATCACATTCTAAACATTATCAGAATGTACATAATTACCGTTTTGAAAAGTTCTGAACCATGAACAAGACAAACAAAAATGGTAAGCAAAAACCTAAGAATCAAAAAGCTTTCTATAAAATACAAAATTTGAGATATGTTGATAATTGGAAGTTGAAACTAACTTTAACATATCTTGAATGCTGAGAAAACTAGAATACGGCCTATTTCCAAAAGAGGCCATACTCCAAAATTCAATATTCCGAAATAACAAGGCAGTGAAGTGACAGGTTTGCACTGATATTACCACTATCCAGTCTTATTAACCATGTTTATCATTAGATGAGGCAATTCAATTACTTTTTTCCACATACAGGTAGTTAATATACTAATAATCAGACATATGATCAAATTCAATCTCCTACTTGAAAAAAAATGCATCACCAGTTGGAGAGTGTCTGTATCATACTTCCAAGGTTAGCAGGCGTCAAGTCTCTACATACAGCAAACTGGACCTGAAATGGCCCTAAAAAGTCAACTAAATTCCTATACGGAACTTATTAAATTAAAAAGCAAAAGGGAGTAAAAGTGAAATTTTTAGAAAATAATAGATAATGATTGGCTAGGACCACAAAGCATTGTCGCAGATGATCCAGCTTTCCTCTTACTAGTCCCTGATGAAATCCACAAAGCTTATTAATGACTATCTTACATCTTCTGCTGAATGACTAGACAGAAAATGTTATAAAAGAAAATAGCATAAGCCAACAGATAAAATTCAAAATTAGCAGAAGAAAAGGTAAAATTAAGTAATGATAAATATATTTATTTCACATTTATAATGCATTTTATCATTGTAGCAGAAGAGAATTAATAGATTAGCAGAGGATTAAATGAAAATTATAAAACAAAAAAAAGGGGGGAAGGAAGACCATTTCATGCAATGTATCTCTAGGCATTAACAGTATAAAATAGATCAATCACATAACCATTGCAACAATGTTCTCAGATCCCCTACTAGCTGTTGCTTAGATTGTAACACCAATTTGTATTTAACACAAATAATTCCCTTTATATGCAAAGATCTTGTACAAAGGTACTAAAAAAGATCTTGCAAAGAATAATACTCAAACGTCTCCATTAGTTCCTTTAACAGATTGTATGTGATTTATGAAACTACTACGGTTTTTGCTGATGTTTTCTTGCACAAGAATTAAATATCGGCAAAGTAGGTGTGTTATACTCTCTCCTTTTTCCAGTAGAAAGATTTGATGTTATTATACCCCGAACTCCTCTCCCTGTTCTAGTGAATTGTTTTATTATAAAAGCAATGAATAAATAATCATAAAAATCATAATAATAATTGCGGAAATGCACATTCCCTTACTATTACCACATTTGAGTTTGAGCAGAAGTATATTATCTTGAAGAGAATGATGCCTACCGGGTACATGCATTCAACAATCAGAAAATGTTGAAGTTCACTAACATTTGTCACATCTATCTCCTGCATCAGTTGGTCATAGGGTAGTACCTAAAGAAAAATAAACAAACATTTATAAAAATTGATTACAAATGTCAAGAATTAAAGAGCTCAGTCTCCAAAAAGCAAAAGTTGATAGAAAGATATTCTCCAAGTCTAACTAAAAAGAATATATTCTCCAAAGAAGAGAAAACTAATTTCTCAAATAGTCTTAAAGCAAAACACCATGGACGAATCATGACTAAAATGATAGCAAGCCCTTAAAGAACACAGACATGCCTAAAAGCCCTCTTGGCTAAAGGGATAATTGAGTAGTAATCTGCATGGTATAAGTGTAGCACATATTATAGGGCCGTTGGGTCTTCCTTGCTATAAGAAGCTTAGTACACTGTCAGCTTAACTTCAGTCAGGATGCTGTTAGCTTAGTCAAGGTTAGTGTCATCGGTTAAAACATCTATTTTCTCAATATTTTTTGGTGAGTGTTTCTCTCACGTTGAAGTGGATCATGGATATTCTTCAGTCACCGTTGCAGAGGTTACTCTTTTGCTTAGTATTATTTACTAGCTAACGTTAGTGAGTGTTTTCTTTGTCAACATCAAGAGTATTTTTAATCTGGTCAAATAATTGTCTTGGTTGATGTTAACCGGGATTATTTTCAATTAATGTTTATCAGCGTTGATTTTATCAACTTTAATAAAAAGCTAGGTCTTGATTATTTTTTGACCAACGTAATCAGGGTTTTCTTGACCAACAATGGCTGCACTATTTTTTCTGTTGATGTCAGCCAAGGCTTTTTTTAGCACCATTGAAGTTAACTTTTGGCTAATGTAACTCAGTTTTTAGTCAACTTTAATAAGGGTTATTTTTGCGGTTGACATTGTTGAGATTATTTATCTTCAATTGTAGGCAAACATATTTACTAATTGAATCTTCTTGACCAGTGTTGGTGAAACTATTTTTTGTTGGATGTCAACCAAATATTTTCTGTTGTTGAAGTTTATAATGATTACTTTTTGTAAATGTTTGTAAGAAATTTTTTATTGAGGTCACTAGTATTATTTGGTGGTAATTTTTTTTATTTGATAAATTTGTTTTTTATAGTAATTGAAATACTTAATTCAAAAAGTAAAATTAAAATTCAATAAATTTGAAATGAAACCAATTGAAATCTAATGTGTTAGAATTTTTTTAACTTTTTGAAATTGTAAAATTCTCTATTTAAACTCCTGTCAAATATAGGAGCATCAAGAATGAATATGAATTTTAGCCTTTTTTTTTTTTTCTAACTTGTTTACCGTAGTTTGCCCTACTTTATCTATCACAAAACCTAACCACATAACAGATCTAAGGGTAAATGGGGAGCACCACTAAAATAGGCGAGTATTAAAGAGCACAAGATGTACGCACATTGGTCAAGAGTCTAGCAAATGCAATATATCAAAATGGATGACGAAGATTAGAAGGGTCTGCCAGCACGTAACAAATAGAATACAGAAATTAAAGCATGACACCATTATCAAGTCCACCACATTCATATGGAAACTAAACAGGCATTATAACCATCAGGGCATAAACACCTAAATTCAGGATGTAGCACATTACTGCGAAGGCGAGGGGGGCTGGAGAATCACAAGGCAGACACAATAGAAATAATTCATTTTTCACCTAAATATATACGTGAATTTCCATTGATAACATTACTTACAACCATAAGGCAAGTCATCTGGGTAGAGTAGGTCATGTACCACTCATTCTCACATTATAATGGTTAATGTTAGTATTTGTTCCTAACAGTTAAGTGATCACCTCCAATATCCATGTAAATAGTAACACAAGATAGCCAATAACAGTGGGTCTAATAGGTAATACCTCGTATATCACACCGATCCAAAAAAAAGAAGAATACCTCGGACGTGCTAGCCAGTGTAAGAACAGTGAGTTGCTTAAGCTTGAGGATCTGATCAGGTATCAATTGCGGAAGATGACCAGCATTACCTACGAGCCACTTAAACATTTTAATAAACACTAATATTTTATTTTTATTTACATATAAGTTAATAAGGAAACAGAGATGCTAAAAGTAAAATAACAAAATCATTACATGAAGATAAATGTACGAGTTTTCCTTGCAAACCATAAAGTAGAAACTAATACGACGTGTATAAAGGCTTCTTATATTCAGGATACATCAAACTTAGCACAGTAATAGTGGGCTATGACTGACAAATCACAAAATGAAAAATATGCTTCTGTTCCAGCATACATACATTATATTTTTTAGATGAATTATTAAACTTCCATGTCTTAAATGATGTAAAGTTTTGTGATTAATATAAAACAATAAAAGTCTGTTCTACATTTCACAACATTATTTGTTTTATTAATCACAAAATCTCACATTTCTTACATGGACAACAAAGCAAGATAATAAGACAAGATAAAAGTTACATCATCTAATTAAAAAAAAATTAAACAACAAGACTCAATTGAAAAATATAAATTTTTTGACTAAATAACAAGGAACTAATTTAAAAATACCTAATTTACAAAGAGCTTAAAACTTAAGTAAGCCTATTTAGATTCACATGTTCGTATAAAGCTGGAATATAAACCCAGAATGTTAAAGCATTAATTAATAAACTAGTGATGTTAATAAAGAATGGGAGTTCAAGGCAATACGTAAAAAATAAAAAAACCACCACACCATATTTGATGGTGCTGCAGCCAATTCCAAAAACATGGCAATGACGTTAAAAAACTGTAATATATACTAGCAACTAAAATGTCCTGCAGATTTGTTTACGGCAAAAAGAACTACCAATTAATATCAAGGGTAATAAACATAAACTAACCGAAAGTAGGACAAATTCAAATACAGTATAAAAACACAAAAAGGAGGAATTCTAAAACAATAAAATAAAAGTCTAAAAATAATGACAAGTAATCAAATGTGTTAATATCACTAATATTGGTTGTCAACATATGATCCTCGTTTGTTTTCCTTATTTTTTAATCACCCTTTCATATCATCTAATAAAAGTTACAACTTCCCATATCAAGTCGCCAACGTCCAGTGTTTACATTAAGAATTATAAATTCAAAATTCATTATTCACCATGAAGATGTCAACAAATAGTAAAAGATGGATGATTTAATTTGATCTGACACATCAACAACATACTACTGTTGGAAAAGAAAAACAAACAACGAAGGAACGCAAATAGCCATCATAAATGTAGGGAGGGAAAAAATAACATAAGAGTAAATCCATAGGCTTACTCGTGTAATCACTCCATGTTCCATATGCAAAAAACCAAAGCATATCAAGATAAACAGAATTCTCAGTTGCTTTAAGCTGCGAGAAATCACGAGTGAAAAAATTACAGCAGGACATATAGGAACTATTTCACAGAAAAAAAAAATGGCAAAAACAGTACTCTCATGTTACTCACAATTTTCATATTAACTAAAAAATGAAAAACAGAAATTCCCTAAAATAAATTATGCATTTATTTAATAATAATAATAATTAAAAATGTTCGTCATAAAACAGGAATACACGATCAATTTTGGAGCTAATGTCACACAAATTTTCATATTGCCTCAAAAAATGGCAATAGAAACCGCCGAAACTAAATACTGCGTTTATAATAATAACAACAACAAGAATAATTATTCGTATTAATATTATTATTATTTAAAGTACTAGCCATAAACCATGATCAATTTCGCTGCATCCAAAATGCAATATATCACAGCGAACACGAACGCCTTGAATCAATAAAAAAACACCAGAGAATTATGAAGTCAAGTCAGTCTTGCTTTTCCAGTTCTCTTCACATATCGACTACTATCACTTTTAGAAGCAAACAGTGCGGAGAAAATCGTGAAGAATGAAGAACCTGTTGAAGATGTGGGAGGTAGAGAATTTCTGAGAAAGTGAAGAGGTTGCGGTGAGAAGTGGCTTCTACAAGGACGGAAGCGAGGGCGTTAGCGTTGGAGGAAATAACGGTTTTCCACACGAAGTGTTCGATAACTTGCGATTGCAGCTGCTCCATCTTCCAACAAAATCAATCCGATTTGCTTCCGTTTCGAATTTGAATTTCGCAGAGTAATGGTAGAACGAGGAGTTTGCTCGCTCTTAACTCTGGAAATGAAAACAAAACGTGTTTAATGAAGCTCAACATACTTTTATATTCAAATGTATAAAAAAAAATTATAAAAATTGCTTAAAATATGTATTTTAAAGGCTTCAGTACTTTTTTTTTATTCATGATGTTTATTATGGATTGTCGTTATTTTTCATCAAATATTTTGAATGGTTCTTATTTTTTTAGTATTCGTTACGAATGATATTCTTTTCACGTTGTGAATAGTCTTCAAATTTATTAAATATTTAAAATGATCATTATTTTAAAAAAAATAAGAATAATTTTAAATATTTAGTAAAAATAAGACCATTCACAGTGAACACTAAAAAAATAAAACAAAAAAGATATTTAAATCTATTTTAAAATAACCGAATGTCGTAAGAATACAATAAAATAAACTTTCCTATAAATATATATTTTTTAAATAAAGTATTTTTTATGTCAAAATTATGTGAACCCTGATATATATTTAGAAAAATTAAAACCAAACTTTTACATTTTATTAAAGCCAAATTTGTTTACAAATATCAAAATAAATTGTTCTATAAAAATGTTTGAGAATGTCGTAAGAGTTTACATCGAAAGTAAATTCAATTCAAATTGTTACTGTTTATTCATCTCGATTTAAAAATAACTACATGCCATCTACATTAATTTTTATAAATTTAAAGTAATGTCAACAAACAAGTCTCTTGTTACTCGATCGTTGTGTCGAGTAATGTTATGAATTTTGAATTTGAATTTTAATAATTTGAACATAACAAAATCTTAATTAGAACATATTTCTTAAATTTAAAATATCTATATATCATAATTATATACATACAAATATTTAAATATTTATTGACTTAGAAGGAAAATGCACTTTATTGATTTATTTTGTAATTGCATAACTAACGCGGCCTATTGTCTCTCGGCGCCACAACCAGGTCGTGTTGTTATGATTCCTTTTGCATTCCAAAACCTAAAATGATAGAGATCGATCACCTTTGATGTACGATTCACAAAGCAACACCGGAGCGGTGCAAGCAACCGACGATGACGCCTCCGGCAGCAAATTGTTCGCACATCTCCTTTTGTCTCTCTCTTTTTTTTTTTCTTTTTTTGCCTAAGACCAATGCATATGAAGGTTTTTAGTTGGTGAATTAGGAACGGGTTTATCTAGAAGCTGCTTTGTTTTTCTAAGCATGTTTTTCCCGCGCAAAAAAGGCATATGAATGTGATATTTTATTACGTTTTTATCAGTTTATTAGAATTGCTTCATCCTTCCCACTTCTTCTTCTGCCGGTGTTTAGATTTTAAAACTAATGAGTTTTCCGTCATCTATTCTCTCTGAAATTTTAATTCGTTATGAGTAAATATTTTCTTGCACTTCTTGTTTTTTGGCATTGTTTGCTTTCTCTAGATTGCTTGTCAGAGGTGTTGTGATAGAAGGTTGTATTCAGACCTGGCAAGATGGATATTGTAGAAGGGTAATTTAGATGATTCCTTTTGAGGATTCTAATGTGAATAAGCATAAGCACTAATCTTGCTGAATCTTGTCTCATTACTACTGAATGAATGGTTCTTTAGCGGCATAAAATGCTTTTGGTTTCTGATGAAATGTAACTCTGTATTATGTAAAAGAGAATGTAGATTATTCATGCATGGCATGCCATGCTCAAAAATTAAAACGTGTTTTTGAAAAAACATTGATTGGATAAATTTATTTTCTTGGTTGCTATCCTATTTTTTTTCACCTCATACGAATATTGATTGCAGCTCATGCATACTGATCCAATTCTAAGTGAATGTTGATCCCAAATAGCAATCTGATTATGTGTACCCTCCTGTTCATTAATGGTAAAAGTCATGTACTATGTACATGTGACAATCCATGTGACATTGGTTCAGATAACTTTCATACTTGATTTTTGTTTTCTCACTTGTGGTCACTATTGAATTCAGCTTTTATCAAAGTTTAAATGAATTGCAATGTGGTTTACCATTAGTATTGTATGATAACTATTTCATCTCTATAAACTGGCTGTAGGTCATGTGTGCAAAAAGGGATACATGAAAGATGACTACATTCATTTATTTGTGAGAAACGCCAATTATTAATCGAGGTAAGACTTATGCTCTTTAAGGTATTGACTTGTTTAAGTTCCTGCTCTTCAACTTAGTAGTTTGTTGGTGCTTTTGTATTGTTTGTGATTATTACTTTGCTCGCTGGGCTGTTATTTGGAAACTTCTGTTTCAGTTTCTTGATGTAGAGAAGAAATTAGATGAAGATGCCCCTGTAAAGAACCTGTAAAGAAACAGATATTATCACTCGGAGCAGGCTTTTACGCAACATATTTTCAGTTGCAGGTGCCTTCTTGTGAGTTCTCTTAAGTACTTCATAAGTTCTGTTTAAGAGCTAATTTGCTTCTACCTTTAAAACTATAGGTTTGCTATGTTTTGGAGACATGTGGATTGAGTGAAGGTTTGAATTGAACTAATCCAAAGCTATTGCATTTAAATCTTGTTAAAATCTTATTTTGTGTTTTAACATGCTATGAGGACACTTTTCCCTTTTGTACCTGTTGGTGCTGCTGTGCTAAATGCTTGCTGACTTTTAATCTTAATCTTTATGAGACAGAATATCATACCTTGTGCAACACGGTACAAGGAGATTAGGAGCAAGGACTAATCTCCTTCTTTATCCATGCATATTATCAATGCAAAATACATTTGATTTGGGGCTTGATTAGAGAACTCTAGGCCATTTTTTTATTTGCTTTATCCTCTTGTTAAGATGTTTACAATTCTGTCACCTCTCTTTCTATCTCTCATTCTCTTGTTTACAATTCTGAAATCCTGTTACCGTTCATAAATAATTGATTTATTTGGAGGTATCAGCCACTTTTAGGGAGAGATTAGAATGATTATGGAACCTCTGGAAGTTCTAATTAAAAAAAGGTTTTAAAGGAAGTAGTGATATTTTATCCTGAACTTCTTCTGTTCTTCTCTTGTAAATTTCATGTGTTGTAATTTTCATTAATGGCAATAATTCTGAATTTAATTATTGGACAGCAACCGCAATATGTGTTTATTTAGACAGCTTACAAAATAGAATATGTAACTGACGTTTTAAAATCACTTTGAAGGCAATACTTCTCAATTTTATATTGGAAAGTGATAACTTGTTCCCTTTCACAGTTGATAACATTTAACAAATGGAAAATGAGCGGAAGAAACCAAGTTTTAGCGTGAGAATTCTTAATTTTCCTTTTCTTTGTATTTATTTGTGTGCTCACACACAAAAAAAAAATGAAGGGTGAATATGAGGAGTAGCTCTATCATAGTTACTCTTGGAGAAAGATGATCCGATCTCCCTGTATATAAACGTGGATGTGTATCTGGTTTAATTTAAACTAACTTCGTATCTTTCTTGACCAAAGCATGATGAATTGATTCATTCTGGTATTGTTATCTGTCTGCCAACTTTTATAATTGTAGAATGTGTTGTGATCAACTTGGATCCTGATTCCACTCGTGCATTTGTTGGTTGGTCTTCCTAAACTTTTTCTACAACAATTTTTTCTCTTTTTTTTTTTTGTATGAGCAGGTTAGAGCCTTCAAAATTTCTGTTTCTACTTCTTTTAGGTAAATAAAGTACGATCTTCTTGGCATTAGTTCTATAACTCTATAATAACAAAGTTTAGTACACATGACTTTTAAGTTTATTCTACACCAAATAGATATGATATGTTCATATAATTACAAAACATAAACTCTTACAACCATACTATTAAATAACTAAAAGTGAAAAAACATCTTCAAGATTTTGTCTCCAATGCTCTAGTGACATCATCTCCAAGATCATCATAATCTTCATCATTATCAAGCTCTTCCTTTGTTGATAAATGTGCATCGTCAGCATTGGCATAAAAAACAATGATATCAAGATCAAATGCATGTGGAGTTGTATCAATCGAACTTATTCCAGTTATGTCAGCATTTCCTCCATCACCTTCACCTTCAACTTCTTCAACCTCAACACTATCACCATCTTCATTTATCACCCACTTTCTCATATTTATTGAGTGTAGTGCCAATATCTTTCTCCAAACTGAATATCAGAACAGTCTTCCCTGGTTTCTCACCATCACCCCCAAAAGAATTGTAATTCACCATTCTCTAGGAAGCATAACTTTCTTACAATATTTTGTATTTTCCATAGAAGAAAGTCCTCTAGCATAATGAAAGTCAATAAGTTGAAAATTAATTTTTTGCCTTTATGCAACATCCTCGATCAATCTTCTCATCTACATATATACAACCCTTCTTTTACCTGAAGATCACCATTCTGAAATTAGTTTCATAGTGCAAATAGGGGGTTAAGGTAATATGCAGTTGCCTTGAATAACTCTCATTTTTGCATCAATAATTATTCGGCTACCTTGAAATTTGTTACACTAACATTCAACTTTAAGGTGACTGTTTTTCCCCTGTTTTTACTTATTTTTCTTTATGTTGGATCTGTTTTGTTCTTAAAGCTTTTTTATTTATTTCGTGTTTGGCTGCAAAAATTTCAAAATGACTGAAAGTAGGACTTGTTCATATTTTTTTGATGTCAATGTTGATGCAACCTCACCTAGACCTAGAAGTAAAAATGTTGTAAGAAATATGATGGGTGAAAACATGGAGTAGATGTTTTGGGCAATAGAAAAAATGCTAATGTAATTATTGTTTAAAGACATTCAGCGGATGAATTTTCAAATTCAAGCATCCTCTTATTAGTATTGATTATGAATTTGAACCTTGAGCCTCAGTATCCTGAGAAGTTGAAATTGTAATGATGAAAGTTGTGGCAAAAGCTAAATCAATGAAGAAAGAAGGTTGAATAGTATTGAAGGGTTTGATGATGAGTAAGTTGAAGAGGTGGATACCACTCAAAGTAGTAGTAGGATGTTCCAAGGTTAAGAAAAGGAAAATCTACAGATGGCATTCAATCTACTTTAAAACAATTGTACAAAAGGGGATAAAGAAAAAGTTTATGCTCAAGCTTTTGTGTTTATTATCATGACAAGAAAGTTCTCAGAAGAGAATTTTATCCAGGCCAATCAGTGCTATTGTTCAATTCCAAGTTGAGGTTATTCTTTGGAAAGCTCAAATCAAAATGGTCAGGACCGTTTCTTGTCAAGCATGTGAAGCCCTATGGAGCTATTGAGTTAGAGGAACTTGAATCAAAGAGAAGCTAGGTTGTAAATGGGCAAAGGTTGAAGCCCTACTTTGGTGGTGAGGTTGATAAGCTTGCCACAATCATTCAATTGGACGAACCATAATGAAACAGGCATCAGGCTCTTGACATTAAACAAGTGCTTCTTGGGAGGCAACCCAATGTTTAATTATGTTTTTGCATTTTAGTGTCATCTTATGTGTTAAATGTGTTTGTGTATGTAATTATGTGTTTGTGTTTATAATTTTGTGTTTGTGTGTCAAAAGATGAGTTTTAAGCATTCAAGTATCTCAATAAGGCAAACCATGCAATTTTGGTATTTTCAAGGAAAACTGATGTGTTAAGCATGTGTATAAGTTTTGGTGCCAGAATTGAGTTCATTGAATGTTAAAAACTGCCTTGTTTTGGCCAGATTGTGAAAATGGAGTTTGAGAACTACATTTTGAGTTTAATGGTGTGAAACTTTTTGGAATGATAGAAAGGATCATGAAATGATTGAGTGAAAGTTGAACAAAATTTTGAAAAGTGCAAATTCTGAGTTTTCCCAAAACTATCAAAAATCTCGGCCAAGCTAAACATGTCTCGCCTAGGCGAGATATGCAGAACCTGAGCCAAAATGTTTTACTGATAGACTCGCTTAAGCGAGTAGTGGCTTGCCTGGGCGAGAATGCCCTGTGCCAAGACCGGTTGCGCGACTCCTAGATTGCCTAAGCGAGACTTTTTAAGTGCTTCAGCCATGCTCGTCTCGCTTGAGTGATAAATCGCGTTAAGTCATTAACAGAGGCAGAACTCACTCATTTTTCTTTCTCCCAAACTCTTGCCCACGTTCTCGCTCACGTTCTCCCTTTCCCAGTTTTTGGACGCGCCTTCACTCATTCTTTTCTCTCTAATTTAGCTCACAAATCTCTTCCTCCCTTTGCTAATTTCTCTCCAAAGGTAAGTTCTACTTCTTTTCTCTTCATTTTCACCAAGCACAATCGAGTTTTGTACACTCCAAACCCTAGGGTAGTGGGCATGCTCTATTTGATGTGTTTTGTACGTGCATTGTGAGTTTTGGTATGAATTGATGTTGGAACAAAGTAATGTGGGTTCCCTATGCACAAATTGATTCAGAAATTTCATATTTTGAGAGTGCATCCAAACAGTTTGATGAAATGCCTGACTTAGTTTGTTCTTGGTTGGTCATTTAAGCTTATGGAAATTGTTATTGCAATGTGAATTAACTGACTTAGCATGCTTTTGGTGGGTTAATTTTGATCTTTGCAGGCAATAGCTAGAACAAAGACAACCTCTAGACTTTCTCCCACTGAACCCAACAAAGGGAAGAGGAGAAGACATGCAAATAGTCCCTCTCCTGAAAGGCCAAATAGCAACTTGTTTAGAGACCCCCAAAGACAGGAAAGATATGAAAAGATAAAGCATTGGTGCTTTATCAAAAGAAAGAAGGGTAGTATTGGTCCCAGACGAACATGATCCATTTTTGAATGGCCTCATCAGGAGGAACTGGATGAAACTAGCTGACCCTCTTCCTAAGTTTGATCCAGAGATTGTCATGCAAATGCCTATTTTGTGGACAGTCTCGGAGAAAAGCGGTCTAAAGTTAGGGGCAGTTGGATCAATTATGATCGAGCAGCCATCAATGAATTCCTTGGTAATCCACTGCCACTAGAATCAGGGCAACGCTGTGATTTCACAAGAAAATGGAGGAGTCAGAAATTTTATGATGAAATGGAGGTTGCACGCCTTATATGCATTCCCAACAGATCCTATCAAGTCGGGCCCACTGGAAATCCTCTTAGAATACTTAGAGGGGATATGAACACCTTAGCCCAAGTCTGGACGATATTTTTACTAGCAAACATAGTGCACATCGGCCATGTGTTAGACTTGAATGTGCCTATATGCCATCTCCTTTATTGCATAATGAGGGAAGATCTCACTGTTGACGTGACCACCATTATTTCTAAAGAGATCCACAAATTTGTGAGGTATGAAGTCAACAAAAGAAATGAAAAGGCAAAAGGTGCCTTGGGCTTTCCGGCTTTAATCACAACTCTTTGCCAAGATCAAGGGGTGGAGGTGGAATTAACTGAAAAGATACAACCCTCCATCACCAATAAATATTTTGAACATTTTTGT
>Ga0099822_1001360_pt1 | contig 28181 bp, 23 predicted proteins | sample CowpeawhiteBW_FD_76839 | JGI IMG/M metagenome (GOLD analysis project Ga0099822, IMG submission 76839) | Root nodule microbial communities of legume samples collected from California USA - Cow pea white BW | ecosystem: Host-associated > Plants > Roots > Nodule | place: USA: California | collected... | reverse complement strand
CAGATAGGGTGAGCTTAACAAATAATACATATAAAAACAATACATCATATAAAACACATATATATTTAATCATCCCCAAACAATCCTTAGAGTACCATGTTTTATAACCACACCATAATTTTTGTGTTCTACCTCTCCTAGTGATTACTTCAAGATGATTTGCTGCCATACCTATCGGCCACAACCGATAGAGCACATGCGGGAAACCATGTTACGGATAATACACCATAACGCCAGGTGGAGTTCCCAAATACGAACATAGTTCGCATCGTCCCAAGACTACCAAACTCGTCAGCCAACTACTGAGGAGGGCAATCTATCTGGACCTATATGTACTGGCCACAACCAGAACACTCACACCGGCAACACTCGCCAACCCGAGCCACAACTCAAGGGTTCCTCGTGTTCATCTGCCATCCTGAGCCACAACTCAAGAGATGCTATTCTGAGCCACAACTCAAGGAATACCACGTGCTTAACCCCTATCCCGAACCACAACTCAAGGGATACGTTCCGAGCCACAACTCAAGGAACCCAGCAATCCCACCTTTAAAGCATCACTAGAAGCCTCGTAGAGCACACATATGAAATCAATAATTTCAAGCTACAACAGTACAAATCACCTGGCGGGGGACACGTGCCGCCAGGCGTTGCCAGCTCCCAAACCGCCTGGCAGGTGTCGCGTACCGCCAGGTGCACAACACCTCAAAAATCCTTCTCGCTGCTGGTATCGCCTGGCGGGATTGCCCTCACCGCCAGGCGCACCAAGCCTTGAGACCCCACTGTATCCCCGCTACCGCTTGGTGGTTCACGTATCACTGCCATGCGCCATGACAGTACTGCACGTTACTGGTTTCTCACATCATTTCCATCTGGTCACTTCCCCAATATCATATAACTTAGATGGTTACTAACAACTGTGAGGTTCAGTCTTCACTCCCTAGCTTGATAACAGTACATATTCAATTATAACATCAAGCTTCTTCCTTCTTAACCTATTGTTACTCTTGGATTCCTTAACCTTAAGTTGTTGCCAAGCCTATTACACTAGTATAGTGTCCTTTTCACACAATCAAGCGCCAACGCTAAAGAAATCCCATTACTTTTTCTATGATTTCCCCCCTCTAGCGTTAACTTAGGGTTACACTCCCATTCACAACAATTGGTCAATTCTCTAAACCCCTTGCACCCAACTTATCAAGATCCAGAATCCATACTATGCCATAATATAAGCAAGACCTATAATAGCTAGCATCGTTACCTCTTAAGGTAGTCCCAACCTCTTTAGTTCATACACGAAAACTCCATCATCAAACTCCCACAAATATCACAAAAATCCAATCTATTGATCCCAACTCAACTGAAACAAAATCCAACCTTAGCGCATGACATCACAACCACGCAGCAGCACTGCCACTGCGCTGGCGCCTGGCGGCAAACCCCGAGCCGCCAGGCGCTGCTTATACTCCTGGTAATTTTCCAGAATTTCCGCACCTACAACTCCATCCAACCCCAATTCTTTTCTGATTTTAATCGGGTTCACTACCCAATGGTTGCACTCATGTATTCATAGTCACAGTTCATTCCTCAAATTCATAACATACTATCCCAAGAACAATTACCAAGTAACACAATGCGAACTGGAATAATCCTACATAATCAACCCTAAAATATCTACCACTGTTCCATTCAATTTCTACTTCAATTTCGTGATTATACCATCATTAAGATATCTAAACCATTATTTAAGAATATGGTTAGCTTTCCTTCCGAACAGAAATCAGCCCATGCACCCGAAAATACCGAAAAAAAAAGGAAAAGGTTGGCGTCGCCTGACGGTTGATCATCACCGCCAAGCAGTTCAAGCCAAATCCCAGAAAACTGGGTAAGTCTCCAAGCGTCGCCTGGCGTATAGAGTGGTGCCGCTAGGCGGTTCCGTCTCTGAAACCCAAAAACACCACAAAATAGCATAAGTCGCCTGGTAGCTTTAAATGCCCGCTAGGCAGTTTTTGGAAAATTTCCAGAAAACACGAATATGACAGAATTCACAGAGCATGCATCCAATTTCATACATCTCATCGTAATTTAAACAATACACAAAGTAAAATAACGATTACAGCTCCCATAACCTGGATCCTTTTGCTTATAATTGGTTTGCTTGAAAGACTCCATTGATCACCAATGTTCCCCCTTTCTGGTGTGCTCTCACTTTGACTTCAGAACCTCACTCAAACCTCACCAATCTCTCTGATTTTCGTGCTTAACTTCTGGTATAACCTCCGTTTTGCAAAACTCTAACTATAAGCCAAATCTTTCTTTTAAAAGGGTGTCTAAAAACTAGGTTAATTACCTAAACGAAAATCCAGTCTTTAATTGAGGTGTTAATGCCATTTACCATCTCCTTATGTCCATTTTCCAGCCACCTCTCTACTGTCCCCACTAGGGTTTTCCCCCAACCTTTCATATTCAATTCAAAGCCAAAATACCAAAAATTAAGGTTTTAGTTTGGGTTCTCCAAGGTTTGAATCCATGACCACTCAATCACACTTCAAGAGCACAACCAAGTCAACTAATCATATTTCATGCTTAACAAATCCAATTCAGACATCATATCATTCCATAACATGATTAACATAGATTTAAATGATAAAAACAATAACCCAAAAATTAGCATACATAGGACTTGAACCCAAGTCCTTTCACACATATAAAGTACTCTCAACCATTTAAGCTAGTACTTTTCCACATCATACCAACCATAATTTAACGTCATAAATGTTCTTCCCTCCCGCATTTATTAATTAATTATTTATTTAATTAATTAAATTTCACGGGTCTTACACGAGGTTTCCATTTTTGCTTTACTTAACCAATTTAATATCCTTTCCCATAGAGAGAAACAACAAAGGAAAGATTTGGAAGAAAAAAGAAAATCCCTAGAGCTCTCACTATCCGAAAATTCTCGGTTTAAGACCGAGGTGGCTGAACTAAGAGACCTTCACGACCAACTAAAATAGAAGGATGAGCAACTTTTTATCTTAAATGATAAGTTGAAGAACTTGGAGATCGAGAAACAAAACCTATTTAACAATTCCGAGCTTTTAAAGGATTAAATAGGTTCCTCCCTCAACATGGGATTCCAGCTAACTCTCGACCAAGTTTGAGTACTTCTTCCTGATGCCGACTTGTCCCAAGCTGATGTCTCCAAATCTGTTATGGATGGCCAACTAATCAAAGCTGATGATTAAGAATTTTCACCACATCTCATCATATCTATCTATTTGTACTTAGATTAAGAACATCTTCTACCTTTATTTTTTCAACAAACTACTTTTATTTTGCCAAGTTATCTTTAAATAATGGCCTCGCCCAACGCTGCTTGTTACTTTTACTATGCGCTTTATTCTAGAATCACGCCATACTCTCCCCTAAGAAAACTATATATAACTTCTTGCTCCCATTCTCTGAAGAAACTAACTACTTTATCTTGCCAAACTCAACTTCACTTAACAAAATAGCGAACTCCCATTTCAAACCTATCTAGCAAAGTTTTTTCAACACCTCAAACCATCAGTCCTTCAAGCGTTAAACCCTCGCAAAGTAAGATAAATCGGTCCAAAATCGAGATTTTTACAATATATTTCAAATAACCTAAAGCTCTTCATGATAAGAGAAGTCACTTTAAAATCGAGACTTCTACTATATTTAGTATATAAAAAATAACCTGGAGTTCTCAATTCCTGCAAACAAACATGATAAGAGAAATCGATCCAAAATTGAGATTTTTACAACATATATCAAATAACCTGGAGCTCTGCATGATAAGGGAAGTCGGTTTAAAACTGAGACTTCTACTATATTTAGTATATACAAAATAACCTATAGCTCTCAGTTCCTGCAAACAAACATGATAAGAGAAGTCAGTTCAAAACTGAGACTTCGGCAATATTTAGCATATACAAAATAACCCAGAGCTCTCAATTCTTACAAACAAACATGATAAGAGAAGTCGGTTCAAAACCGAGACTTCTGCAATATTTAGCATATACAAAATAACTTGGAGCTCTTAGTTCCTACAAATAAACATGATAAGAGAAGTCGGTTCAAAACTGAGACTTCTACAATATTTAACATATACAAAATAACCTGAAGCTCTCAGTTCCTACAAACAAACATGATAAGAGAAGTCAGTTTAAAACCAAGACTTCTGCAATATTTAGCATATATAAAATAACCTAGAGCTCTCAATTTCTTCGAGAACTAATCTCCCCTATTATGCTTGCGCTTCTTGTTCTCCTTACCTGCATAAATCACTGAGCAATACGCTCGTAATCAATTATCATCGAGCATCACGATTTAGAGTTGCCTTCGAGCATCGAGGCCCGTAATTAATTATCATAGAGCGTCGCGTCTTGGAATCGCCTTTGAGCATCGGGGCCTGGAATTAATTATCATCGAGCGTCGCGTCTCAGAATTGCCTTTGAGCATCGAGGCCCAAAATTAGTTATCATCGAGCATCGTGTCTCGAAATTGTCTTTGAGCATTGGGGCCTAGAAAAATGATTTAATAAAATAAAAATGACTTGAATTCAAAATGAATGTTTGTAACAAGAAAACAAAACAAAAACCAACAAGAACAATTATAAAATTAACTAAAATAAAAACGCAAATTTGCAGCATTCCATGTTCTAGGAATTTCCTTGCCATCCAAGGTCTCTAGCTTATACGCTCTTGATCCGACTACTTCTTTGATTCGATAAGGTCTCATCCATTTGGGTGCCAAATTATTGTCCATTTGAACTAATTGTGCCTTTCTCAAGACTAAATTCACTTCCTGAAAACTCCTTGGATTTACCTTTGTCTTATATCTTCTTTCCACTCTCCTTTTAATTGCCTCCCCTAATATCCTAGCCAATTCTTGAACCTCTTCCAAAGTATTTAAATTAGCGCGCAATCCCTGCTCTGAAAGCTCTTCTTCAAATGATCTCACCCTTTCCGTATTTTCAGCGATTTCTATGGGGATCATTGCATCTATCCCATATACCAAACTGAATGGAGTTTCATGCGTAGTTGACTGAGGCGTGGTGTGATATGACCATATCACTCAGTGAATTTCATCTTTCCAATCACCTTTAACTATCATTAGTCTTCGCTTCAAACCTCACAAAATAACTTTTTTAGTTGCTTCAACTTGCCCATTCATTTGAGGATGCTCCACAGAATAAAAAACATGTTTGATGCCCACCTCCTCGCACAATTGTCGTACCTGAGAATATACAAATTAGGTGCCATTATCCGAAATGAGGTGTCGCGACACTTCAAACCTGCATACTATATTCTTCCAAATGAAATCTCTAATCTTGTTCCCTGTTATTACAGCCACAGGCTCTGCTTCAATCCACTTCTTCAAATATTCAACAACCACTCTCAGAAACTTGAGCTGCCTAACTGCACATGGAAAAGTCGCAATATGTCTATTCCCCACATATGAAATGGCCACGGTGCATTGATTGAGTGTAGAACCTCAGGCGACGCTCTGGCCCAGTCAGCGTTTTTCTGACATTGTTCACATCTCCTCACATACTCCATAGAATCATTTCGCATAGTTGGCCAGAAAAATCCTGCCCTCAAGACCCGTAACATCAATGCTCTCCCTTCAACATGACTCCAACATATGCCTTCATGTAGTTCGACCATTATTCTTGTGGCTTCCTCTTTATCCACACAGATCAACAAATGGCAAGAATATCCATATCGAAACAAGTTGTCATCAATCAACACATACATGCTGGAACTCTTCCTAACTCTACTTGCCTCTTCATCATCCTCCGGCAGGTATCCTGCAATGTACCTTTTTATAGGAGACATCCAATTTTCCTTGGGGTTTACTTGTATCACCATAATTTGATAATTTTCCCCCATTTCCACCCACGAAGATACCAATGTTTCTCGAATCACCGATTTATGCTCCCCAAACCTCCTATAAGTAGCCAAATTTGACAGCAAATCTGCCCTACAGTTATGATCCTTAGGGACATGTATACATTTGAAAGATAAAAATTTTTTGGCCAAAGCTTGAACGAATTCCAAGTACTTAGCTAATTGAGGATCTCGTGCTTGAAACTCTTCTTTTACTTGTCCTGTCACAATGTTGAATCACTTTTAATTAACAACTTTGTGAATCCCATCTCCTTTGCCAACAACATTCTGGCTATCAATGCTTCATACTCTGTTTGATTATTACTAGCCTTGAATGAAAATCTTAAAGATTGTTCAATTAAGATTCCATTTATCCCCTCCAAGCACCAGCTCCACTTCCTTTCAAATTAGAGGCTCCATTCACAGACAGAACCCGCTGAGAGACATCTTCATGATTGGAATCCATGGGAGGATTAGTAACCTCTACCAAAAGATTTGATAATACTTGTGCTTTAATCGGACCTCTAGCGTCATACTGAATATTATACTCCGACAATTCAATTGCCCATTTAACTAACCTGCCTGATATATCGGCTTTTTGCAATACTTGTTTTATAGGCAAGTTTGTCATTATCCTTACAACATGATTCTAAAAATAATGTCTCAATCATCGAGTTGTTACCACTATGGCTAATGCTACCTTTCCAATATTGGATACTGCGTCTTTGCCCCATGTAACACCCTGTAGACAAAATATACGGGCTTCTATTCTTCCTTCCATTGTTGAACTAATACCGAACTAACCGCTTGATCAGTTACCAAAATATATAATGCCAGAACACTATTCTTTTCAGCTCTATAGAGCATTGGTGGTTTGCTCAAATATTCTTTCAACTGTTGAAAAGCTTCTTCGCACTAACTTGTCCACTAAAACTTATCATTCTTTTGGAGACATTGAAAATAAGGTACCCCTTTATCTTAGCTTTTTGCCAAAAATCGAGAGAGAGCCGCCATCCTCCCTGTTAATCGTTGAACCTCTTTCACATTTGTTGGGCTTCTCATATTAATGATAGCTTCACAGTTGTCAGGATTGGCTCTATACCTCTCTCGGTAAGTAGAAACCCCAAGAATGTCCTTGCTTTGACACCAAAAACACATTTCTTTGGATTCAACTTAAGCTGATATTTATTTATCGTGGCAAACAACTCAACCAAATATTCTTGATGCTGTATTTCTGTTGCATAGGTCACTACCATGTCATCTACATATTCTACATATGCGCCTGCATTTTTTTAAACCAAAAGGCATTACTTTGTAGTAATAATTTGAGGTTTCTCCCATGAAAGCTATTTTTTTTATCTTGAGGATATATCTTTATTTGGTTGTAACCTGAGTAAGCATCACGAAAACTAAGCAAAGCACACCACAATGCACTGTCTATTAGCGCATCTATGCTAGGTAAAGGATAAGAATCTTTAGGGCATGCTTTATTCAGATTAGTGAAGTCCACACACATCCTTCATTTGTCGTTTGACTTTTTAACCATCACTAAATCTCCTTGATGTGTGATGCGTCCAAAAGCTTCTTTACCTCCTCTGCAGCAGCTTGAGCTTTTTCACCCCCAACCAACTTCGTATTTGAATCTTTTCCTTAGCAGTTGTGTTCACATTAAGTTTATGACACAAGAAATCAGGGTCTATCCCTACCATATCCGTCGTCGTCCAAGCAAACGAGGAAAGATTTGCTTGCAAAACCTATAAGATTTGTGCTTCAACCACTAGACTTAGGCCTCCTCCTATTTTAAACTTCCTCCCATTAAGGTTTACTTCCTTCACCTCTCCAACAAGTTGGGGCCTTCGCTTTGGATGCACTATTATAGGATCGAATTCAGTGTCAACAGATTCTTTACTGGATGTCACACAATGTGTCCTTCCGACGAGTCCTAAGGTTGTCCTCATAGCACTTCCTACCTGTCTCTTGATTTACTAACATTATGACTACTTTCCCTTCATCAGTAGGGAACTTCATCTTCAAGTGAGGAGTCGAGACTACGACTCCTAGTTTATTCAAGGAAGGTCTGCCAAGTAGCAAGTTATATGATGATGGAGCATTGACAACTATGTAGCGTACCATGATAGTTTTCACATCTTTATCATCTCTGACCGTTGTACGCAAATCTGCATAACCCCTCACCTCTACTTGTTCTCCAGAAAAACCTAATAACACGTCGTCGAAAGGTTGTAACCAATCCAAAGGAATTTGCAAACCTATAAAGGATTCCTAAAACATAACATCAACTAAACTGCCTTGATCTATCAATACCTTGTGCACATTTCTTCCCATCATGATAATTGATAACACTATTGTGTCATTCTCATGAGGAACGAGTCCCTTCAGATCTTCATTAGAAAAAAACAATGTTTGGAGTCTTCATGGATCGCTTTATCTTTGCAGCTGTCATTATGCTTCTTACATATCTTTTCTTGGATGACTATGTCAATCCACCCCCTGAAAAACCTCATGCTATTATGTTAAAATCCCCCAAGATTGGAATTTTATAAGACTCAGTTACCAAAGGCTGCTTCATTTTTTCGTGATCCTTCTCAATCCTGACATATTTCTTCAACATACCCCTGGCCGACAATGCTACCAGTTGATTAGCCAATGTATGACAATCATCAGTATCATGTCTTGTTGTTCAATGAAATTTGCACCAGGCCTTCGACTATAGACCGAGGACTCTGTTGGTAACATTGAGAGGACGTAACTGCTTACAAACTTCCTCATCTTTCAATATTTCAGATAAAGCAGTATTGAAGTTCGACATTCTACATATTATTTCTCCCCTGTAATCCTCCCCTCTCCTTTATGCTACGTATGGGATGAATTTCATGTCTGACCTTCTGCAAAGAGGTGTCCTCTCTCGTTGGAATGACTTGGTCTCCTTGTCGGTTTTCGAGCTGGTTGCCAACCTATTGTCTCCTGCTCTCTTCTGCTTCATAACGTCCTCAATTTCTATTTCAACTACTACTCTCTGCCTTATTTCAATTAAGGATTTAGGAGGAAACTGTTATAATGATTCGCCAAAAGAACTAGCCCGAAGTGTAAGACCCGAGAAAATTAAATAATTAATTAAATAATTATTTAATTAATGCAGGTAATGGAAGCCTTTAAGGCATTTAATGCGGAGTGCTATGACGTGGAAAATTACTAGCTCAAGTGGTTGAGAGTATTTAATTGTGTGAAAGGACTTGGGTTTGAGTCCTATGTATGTTATTTGTGTGTTATTTTAATCTGTGCATTATTTTGTTGACTTTCTTGAATATGAGACGTGATAATGTAATCATAAAATTATAGGAATTATCACAAATATGAATTGGTTGAATTGGTTGTGCACTTGACTTACTAATTGATGGGTTGTGGGTTTTCGCCCAGAAACTGCCTGGCGAACATGAAGGTGCTGTCAGGTGGCACATCATTCTTACTCAAATTCTGGGTTTTATCTTGAACTGCCTAGCGGCGAGACAGAACCGCCAGGCAATGCGCGGGTCCTGTCACTATTTGGTTGCATTTTTGTATATTTCTTGATGTGTTGACCCTTCCCTATATGCCCATATCTGTGGGATTGCAAAATACCATAATAATCATATTGACTGTGTGAGTTTGAGTTACCATTAAGGGTGAAGTTATAGTGAATTGTAATTCAGAATAAGAAAGGCAATGAATGTTGTGTTATTGGTACTGAATGATGCATATAGGAATCATATGGTGATTAATGTGTACAATGATTGGGCGTGGAGTTGATAAAAGGTGAGGGGTTTATTTTTGTTCTGATAAAATGAGAGTCCAGATCGTATTTTGGGAAAATTTGGTTCATTGTGAATGTAGAAACGTGTGTAGTTTTGGCCAGGTTCTGATACGCTGCTTGGCGGCTCCTTGCTGGCCGCTAGGCGATGACGGGGATAGGTCCAGTATAATGCAGTGATGATGTTAGTTGTGAGGGAGAGAGAGAGTTTTGGTAATTTAAAAGGAATTGGGCAACTAGTGATTTAAAATGGGAAGACGAATATACAGAGGTAAGCCTAGGAGTAGATTTTAAGGAATATAATGGTACATGTGTGCTAAGGCATGATTGGAATTTAAGTGTGAATGATGTCAGTAAATAAATAACATATCACTATGAGGGATAAGTACAGGGAAAGATGTGTCAGGTTGGAGTACTTTTGATGAGGTATAACGTGGATGCATTAGTGGCTAAGTAAAAGTCATAACAAGTGGAGGCTTAAGTGGAGTCTCAAGTGGAAAGGATTTGAAATGAGGTTATGGTAAGGTTGCAATAGAAACAACAATCATATATTGAGAAGTATTTGGGTTGTGTGGTAATGTCATTCAGTTGAAGCAAAATTGTGGATAATAATAGCATGGTTGAAAAATTATAATTCATGACTGTAATAAACTATGATCTTGAATTATAGGTAAAGGATGAGGTGGAGTAAGGGATTGGTTTCTGCTATAACTTGGTTAAGTTATATTGCACTATTTGGTGGTGGGTAAATCATCTAGTTTGAAAGGGTGGAATGTTGAGTATGAGTTATAGGTAGCCAAACTCTATTGGAGTGTATGGTTAATGGAATTAGGTACTATTATAAGAGGGAGTCGTTCCTGTTGGAGACTAATCAGGTTGAAAAGCATACCATTCGAGGGTGCCAAAACCAGCAGAAGTATACTACTGGCATGGCGCCTGACAGCCTGCTGATGTTCGCCAAGCGGTAGAAGCTCCAGGCAAGTCCCTGAACTGCGTGGCGCGTGGTGGCGAGGTATGGTCCGCCAGGTGGGAGACCTCCAACAGTGGCTCTGAACTGACCTGGCGCTTGGCGGTAGAGGTGTTCCGCCAGGCGATTTACGCTGGTTTCGCCTAGCGGCTAGGACGCGCCAAGCGTTGCACTGTAGTATGAACTTGTGTGAGTTGCGTTTAAGCAAGGATGCTATACTTGGATCAGAGGATGTTGTGCTATGAGCGAGTAGGTTCATGGATGGTGGTGAACATGTGATGATATGAGCGGGTAGGTTCATATCCAGTTACTCTCATGTGGGGATACGAGCGAGGTAGGTTTGTATGTTCCGTGCTCGCACTTGAGAGATGCTGCGTGCAGGGAGGTACGTGGCTGGTGGCATCACATGTGTTGAACTACGAACGGGGAGATTCATAGAGCAGGACTACGAGTGGGGAGATTTGTAGAGGCAGGACCACGAGCGGGCAAGTTCGTGTGAGCATTATAAATCCTGAATCCAAGGCTAACTATTTGTGTGATTAAAAGGTTTAAAAGCCTTGGGGTTAAGGTCTTGGCCAAGAACTAAGTAGAATGAATAAGATGGGTGTCTGAATTATATATTCTGTTACTTGATTTGTTATTTCTAATCTTATCAGCTCACCCTTTTTGTTTGTATTTGGCAATGATCGTGTGATTCATTACACAAGAGCAGATGATAATACAGGTGATGCTGAGGATGCTCAGGCGACGAAGTGAGGGATAGCTGGGATTATAACTAGGAATTTTATTATGTGTTCATTTATGATTATGGATTTTAAAAATTGTAATGTTATTAATACTACTATTTTATTTATTTTGGCGCGTTGTTAAACATTTTAAATTTTTCCCGCATTTGGGAATAATAATATCTCGTCGATTGAAGTTCATTTTATATTTTTATTTATTTAATTAGTAATATTCCCTAGGAATGTTACACGAAGTCCCTTCACGAAGGCTTTGACTAGCAAACTCTCATTAGGATCCACTATCTTCATGCTTACATTGCTGAAACGATTAAGAAATTGTTTCAAAGATTCATTCGCATTCTGTCTTATGTCGAACATGTCGGCCATCTCTAGTGGCTTTGCCCTGTTGGTTAAGAACCTTTCTAGAAAGGCACGTGAAAAATCTGCGAATGAATTGATTGAGGCATTAGGCAAGGTGCTAAACCACTCCAAGGCTATCTCCATCAGCATACCAATGAACATTTTGCAGCGTATGGCATCGGTTCCTTCGGATATCAGCATTCGTGCTTGAAAAGATTTTAGATGTGATTCTGGATCTAGCTCCTGTAAAAGGTGTAATCTTTGGTATCACGAAATTTTGAAGAGTTGGCTCGTCCATAATTTCCTTGGAGAGCGGGTGTGTTTCGGTAACCACAGCGTTGTTCTGAGTAGATCGTTTGTATCCTCCTTGAGCGATCTGTTGTTGCATGTCCTCATTCACTTTTTGCAGTTGCTCTTGTGGACGAAGGGCTTCTTCCAACTGATGATGTGTATCCTCGGCCTTTATCCGAAGTATCTCTCTCTTTGAGCATTTCCTCTCTTAACAATCGTAGATCTTCTTCAGCTTTCTTGAGGGATTCCTTTCGTTCTTCCTCGAGGTGTGCTTGATCAGCCTCCGACTTTAGTTTGATTTCCTCATTTTGTCGTTGCAAGTCTAGGATGCTCTGTATAATATGCTGACGGGTAGGTCCCTCCTGAACTGCGTTTTCAGTTCATATATGCATCTTGTTAATGTATTTCTTTGTTTAGATTTGGTGGAGTTGGGATCGAGTTTTACCGGACCCCACGGTGGGCGCCAATTTTCCAGTCAGGAAAGGTGTAAAATAACCTTCTATCGAAAATAATAAGAAAGATAAATTTTAACCTTAGCTAATGACTCACATAGGTCAAAATTGATTCGTCCCTTGACTGTGGGAGTAACATTCTTATTTATACAAGATAAATCAGTTACAAATATTACAGATATTCATAATCAGTTAATGCATGATAATAACATTAGAGATAATCTAAAATCTCATTCTAAATAACAACTAGAATATTTCTTCAACAAATAACTAATATATTTATAACCACTTAACATAATCTAAAACTCTATCTTCACGCGCTTTATGTCTTCAACCCTAACTCAATATTGACAAGTCGATCTTAGGATGACACTGATATCCTTCTCCTTCTTGCAATGATCTCGGTTATGCGGAGGTAGCTTCTAGCTTCGTTCTTTCTCATACATCAGCAACCCTGTAACTGTGCTTTGTTTTTATGACGACGCCAACCTTCTCTATACATCTCCAATACTAGGTCAACTTTGTGACGATGCTAATCTTCTTCTCTACACATCTTCAACACCATGTCGGTTTTATGAAGACGCCAATCTTCTTCTCTATACATCTCCAATACCAGGTCAGCTTTATGACGATACTAATCTTATTCTCTACACATCTTCAACACTAGGTCGATTTTATGATGACGCCAATTTCTTCTCTATACATCTCCAATACCAGGTCAGCTTTATGACCATGCTAATCTTCTTCTCTACACATCTTCAACACCAGGTCGGTTTTATGACGATGCTAATCTTCTTTTTTATACATCTTCAACACCAGGTTGGCCTTATGATGCTTCTCACACCTATACCCCTCGCCACTCTAGCGTTGTACTATTGGTAGGTACAAGTTGTGAAAGATACCATTTTTTATTTTCATTTTAAAAGAAATTATGTTTTTTTAGAAAGTTTATGTTTACTAAATATTAGGTATATTATTGATACTATACATACAAACTTCACTTTTTAGAACTCAAATTTATGAAAATAAATTACACTTAAATTTATTTTTTGGTATAATATAAACATTTATTTTGAATAAATTTTGATGTACATACAATTTGTTGTACAAAACTAATTATAAATATTTAGTTAATCAAGTGTGATCAATTAAATATGAAACCAATGTGAGTGTTTCAAATGTCAAATTATAACACTACTAAAAATTCTCATATTACATGAGAATTTTCATGCAAATTTGTTAAAAATATTTCCAAGAAAAGACTTTTTCCTGTTATTTTTTCTAAGAATTTTAATTGGCAGGTAATTCCTTCATGGATAATTATTTCCTACAAAATTATAAAATTCGCAAGTATTTTCCTCAAAATTTGTTACGAAAAGTATTTTATACAAAATATTTTTCAAAAAAATTGGCAGCAATTTCCGATAGATTTTTTTTCATAACAAAATTTATAAGTATTTCCTAAAAAAAATTCAAAACAAAATTGGCAGGAAATATGAGTTTTTTAAGTAGTGTAAATTGTGTACTTAAAATAAATACACAACTTTTTTTATTTAATAAAACTATCTTAAAATAGATTTTCATATGATCAAATTTTATGTAAAATAACTAGATTTTATACTTATTGCTTGTTCTTACTGGCATCTGGTGCATGGTGTACAAGATAGGTGGCAAGATCCAAGCGATGACTATGATAATCTTGATGGCTTTGTTGGGGAAAGATCCACTTACAAAAGACTTTTCGATGATCAAGTTTGTAAGAGAGTAATAGGATATATGATAATATAGTAGTGAGTATGATTGGATTGTACCCTTTGGAGAAATACCACGTATATTTATAGGATTTATGGGCTCCATGAAATTTTTCACAAGTCCACATGTGCATGCCGTATAGGTCGCAAGCCAGCACGGTGGACCTTTGTCTATTTTCATGTTGTAGATATGTTCCAACAAGGCTATTGATGAAGTCAGAGGGAGGTCCAATAGTGGTCCAATGAAGATGTGTGGTATTGTGGTGGTTTTGTTAGAGGAAAGGATAGAGGATGAAAATGATGATGTGGCGAGCTTTGATGTGGCCTATTAATGGACATTTGAGAATGCAAAAGAACTATAGTTTGATCACTAAATCAATTTCAAGTTTCATGTCCATTCTTTAGTATTTAATTTTGATTATTTTCTGTTATGATTTTGTTTGTTTTAAGTTTATGTACCAATTTATGTTATTCATGTCTCAGTTTTTAATGTCTTGCAGTAAGTAGTTTAGGAAATTCATCCATGTTGGCATAGGTGGTGTGTGAACTTTATCATTTTCATTTTATTTTCACTTTTTGCATCTGCATTGCATTCATGTTTAAATTACTTGTGGCTGCACAGTTACTAGTTGCATTCATATTTAGCTAGTGCATATGCATATAAGTAGTCCATGCCACATTTGCATTGCATCTAGAACCTGAATATATATGAATTGATTGAGCTGCTGGTGGTATATGTCATGGTGTGACAAGTGTGAATTTTCATTTTGGTCTAAACTTCTACATTTGGTTGGCTGCATAATTGCACTTATCTTTGCACTCATCATGTTTGGAATAGTTCACATCAATACCTTGTTGTAACAGAATTTGCACAAGCATAGACGGCTTAATTTTCACTTAAATAGCATGAGATCTCATCCATTCAGTGGCTACCATTCTGGTTCCCTTCTATAATCTATGTTCACCATTGCACCTCATGCATTCATCTTCATTTGAGAATACTTCAGTTACATCTTTGCATTGCTTTTGGAGTTGAATTGATTTGAGTGTGTGACTGAACATCATCGCTACTGTATGAGCTTATTTGGCATGCTACTGTATTTTGAACATCATCGCTGTCTAGGGGTTATAATGCATATTTTCATCCAATTCAATGTTAGCCTAAATCTGCTGCCACATGATTTGATGCACTAATTTCTCCATTCTGCAATTTCAAAATTTATATGTGGCAGATTCTCCATCCATTGCATAATTCAATTTTAGCAAGTTTGCTTCCATAATCCACTACAATCAATTTTGCCTTCTGAATTCTGCATTAAATCCCTTTAATATTAATATATAGAATAAGTTCTACTACCACAAGGGTCATGCATAGTTTCATCTCTATTAGTTCTGCATTCATGGGGCTCTCATTCACGTTCATACTAGAATGCTTTAGATAATTTCGGCATGCATTCTTCCTAAATTGTTCATTCATATAGACACCTTTTTCCTTCATTCCAACTAAGTCCATTTCATCTTTTCTCTAGATTTTTACCATAACCCAGGCATTGCATTCATAGCATAAGTTAGTTTCATTCATGCATTTAGTTTCTTTTAGTTTCTTAACTTTTCTTTATTTTAATTTTTCCCCTTTGTTTTAGTTTTATTTTCTTTTTAGTGAGATTTGATTATGCAAATTGAACTTAACACACACCATTTCTTTGGATTCGATCTTGAGTCATCTTCCCTATACTTTATTAGGGAAAATTATTGGGGTTTTGTTTAACTTTAAAAACGACTGTAAAAAGTGAGTTAACAGTGTCACTAATTTAATAAAAATGAATACATAATTTAGTATAGCTATAACTATAAAAGAAACTACACATATCTAAAGGATGTTCATCGCTTTTTATTATTCTTGAACTTATTAAATAATTCAATCGTAACTAAATTTTTCAGCTTTTTTTTTTCATTATAAATAATCATATTATCTACAAAATATTTATTTTTCATTTTACTAATATGCCTATATCGATTCAAAAGTCATCACAAACATCTCATTTCATTATTATGCAATGAGAAACGATGTTGTCATATTTTAATCTTCACTTTTCTTTTATCAATCTTAAAAATGAATTTATTCTTTTGTTTTTCGTCAATATACCTATTTAAAAAACAAGTTTAAAACTAAAAAATAATTTATTGTAATCTAATAAAAAATTGAGAGACATAACTACTAAAAAATATTATGATAATCAAGTCACAATTAAAACCTATCTATAAAAAATCTCATAATACATTACTTGCTTTTCTATATTCATAAAAAATATTATACAAAAGGTCATGAGATAAAAAAATATTAAAAAAATATTTTACTAATAAGTGAGACAAGATAAAATTATCTTTTCTTTTCTTTAAGAATAGAAGAGAAGATATAAAAGATGAAGACAAAATAATGAATTTTTGTTTAACTTTTTTTTCTTCGGTAACAAAAAAAATAAGGTAAAGGTGAGAGATATTTCTTTATTATATTTGATTTTATGTTTTATTATTTATTAACATTAAATGTTGTACTTTATAAAAGAAATAAAAAAAAAACACCTAATTTAATTTTTGTTAATTTTTCGATATATTGCTACCTAATTTAAAAAATATACATAATTCAAAAAATTTTAAACACATACAATATAAAAAAAAAATAAAAAAGTTTAAAATAATTGAAAATTTTTAGAGACTCGTGATCCCACCTGATTACAAAAGTCAATTGTTCTCAACTATTGGATCAAAGTTCTCTCGAAACCTAATAGTTAGAGATGGTAAATAAACCTATCCCATGGGTATTGCTCGAACCCGTCTACGTTTTGACGGGGAATCCCCATATTAATTGTGTATAGGTATGGGTATGAGGAATCCCTGACTTTTTCAATTGTGTATGGGGATGGGTATGAGGATGTACATATCCCTGCCATAATACTCGTCCCAGTCACATCTCCCTCCCCATTTAAATTATTAAAATATTCATAATTTATTAAGTAACTATATATATATATATATATATATATACTTTCTATTTTTTATTTCTTCTAATTATTTGCTTTGTCATGAAATTCATTCGTATCTCCAATATATTTTTCATCTTATGATAATCTTTATGTAATTATGTTAAAATGATGTATATCAATTAAAAAAATTGTATGTCTCACATTCGAAGATTTCTATTATTTTTTAATATTTTTATTTTTTATATTGTTTTTAACATTAGAATGTTGAATACTCTCAATTTAAGTGTTTAATAGCATAAACCTTTCATTTACTAGTAATATCGAAAAAAAATATTATTTACTTATTATTATTATTCATTTTTGTTTCATTTGAAAAACTTTTTTGTTTAACTAAAAAAATTTTCGTTATTTCTCAACCATTGAGTATATATAATATGTTGATATTTGAAAAGTTTTCTTAGATCTCTAAGGTATTTTTCATCTTATCATACCTTAATTATACATTTGTTTTTCTATGTGCGATTTCTTTCAATAGTCTCTCAAATTGTTTCTAAGACACACATTTGTTAATTTTTTTTATATTTTTATTTTTTATTTATTTTCATCATGTAGAGTACTATTTCGATATATTTTATCTGATTATTTTTTATTTTTTAACTCATTATAAATCATACTGTAATTTATTTTTTCATTGTAATTGTATAAATAACTTTTATTTACAACAATATAAAAATTTAATGTACTTGTCATGAATATGTTTTTATCACCATTCAATATATATTGGAGTTCAAAAGATACAAGATCTATGTCAAAATTTTATTATTATGTTTATTATTTATTTTTTGCATCATTTTGATCAAGTGATGTATTATAACTTTTATTAGTATATAAAAAAGAGATTTATTAGAATTTAAAAAAATTGAAGTAAACAAATATTTAAAATATATTTTAATTTAAATATTTGTTATCCTTTTATAATTTTTAAAAATATTTTTAAAAATTTTTAAATTCAGTAATGTTTGCAAATTTAATAAATGTTTTAGTTCACATAAAATTTTATTTGGTATTCTTATATAAAATGTAAAGAATTATAATTTATTTTAAAGTATTTGATATCGAAGAAATAATCATCTTCCTAATATTAAATATTTGATAATATTATATTTCTTTTACGTAATTTTTTATTATTTTATAAAAAATAATTAAAATTAATATTGAAGTATAAGAAAACATTAATATTTTGATGATCTGTATGTTGCCTTGAGTGTGTGGAGTGTGCTATTGAGTTGTTTGGCTGTGTTTTGGTCTGTTATGCGTATGAGCAGTGGGCGAGGACTGATAATCTCGCCCAAGCGAGCTGTCTCGCCCAGGCGAGATGAGCTGAGGCTCGCCCAGGAATTCTCGCGCGAGGGGTCGCCTAGGCGACCAACTCCATTTATTTGAGCGAGCATCTCGCCCAGGCGAGGAGGGTCTCGCCTAAGCGAGACAGTGCAGAGGCCACTGTTCCAGGATTTCGAGCGCTTGCCTAGGCGATGAGGTCTCGCCTGAGCGAGAGACTCTCTCGCCTGAGCGAGAGACTCTCTCGCCTGAGCGAGACTTCTCTGCCTGAGCGAGGGGCTGGGCGAGGGTGCTGTCTAGTTTGGCTTTCTTTTTCCGTTTTGGATGGTTGGCATGTGATTAATAAGATTGCTGTATGATGGTATGATGGGTTTGAGTATATATATATGATGAGGGGAGGCTTATATGTGATGAAGGGTGAGAGTGGCATGATCTTACGTGAATATTTCATGAGGGGTTAGATATGCATGTGGTCACAAATTGGGCATGAACAACGATGAACCTTGATGAGTGGTAATTCTGTGGCATGATATTGAAATGAGGGGAGACGTTTTCTCATGATTAGTGATACGAGATGGTACTGGTTGACATGTGATACATGGGGGTTGTTTATGGCTATTGGTATGAATCTTTTATGCATGGTGTATGTGTTTACTTCTTGGCTGATTATATATGTTGGTAAGTGGTCAGTACGTAATCCCTTGGAGTCTCTAGGTGAGGCTTCAGGGTCGTGCTTCAGTGGTCAGGACGTAATTCAATGGCCCTGTTAGTGGGTGTCTATGGTGGTGCCCCATCTGTACGGTCTGGTAAGGATTCAAGGTAAGGTTGCATCCTGACACTCTAAGGGGTCAATTAGTCTCACTTAGAGCAGACTGACTCTTGTGGTGAGAGTAGCAGATGCTTGTAATTCATTAAGGGCTAACCTTGTGGTGAGGGAAATTGATTCATCGTAACACTTGTGACACATAGCTCAAGGGTGAGCAGCTCGGGGGTGAGCAGAGGTATCCACCACAAGTGCAAGCATCCCCTGAATCCGACCAGATTGTATGCATCCGGATGAGTCAAGTCGAGTCCTTAGTGTTTTGGTTTGCAAGTCATAACATGTTGAGTGGTTATGTATGGTTGAGTGTGAAAGTGCATTAGATTACTTGATGAAATTATTTGTATGCTCTAGCTTACCCTACTTTTATTGGTGTGTGCCCTGCTGTGTGGTACTCTCTTTTGCGATGATCATCAACTTGTTGGTGTGAGCAGATGCGAGGAACACCCGTGGGCAACAGGGAGGTGGTGGTTCCGCTGCATAGTCCGCGTGGACTGGTCTCTAGTTCCTTTATAAGTTTCTTTAAGGCTATGGCCCTTGTATTGGTTCATTTTTAGATTTATATACTGTTGGTTAACTCTCTATCCAATTTTCTTTTGGGCATCATGGTGTGCCATGAGTTGTAAGGAGTTGAGTTTCAAACTCCCGTACCGCGCTTGTATGTTATATTTATGTGACACTACATTTAATCTCGCTTATTAAATCAAATGGAGTGTTACAGTTAGAATTATGTTGGAAAATTATTTTAGACACTACTCACATTGGATTTTCATTTGTTGGATGTTTTGTTTTATTATGCTTTTGAATGTATTATGTTAGGCAAATATTTGTTTGGATTATTCTACTATACATCGATAAACTTAGATGAATTTTTTTCAGGTACATTTAAACTTAAAAAACGAACTAAAAGATAGAATTAAGTTAAAATAAAATTATCTTAAAAAAATAAATAAATTTATCTAAATAAAAAAATTAAGCTCTAAAATATTTTATTTATTTTATCTAAACAAATTATTTAAAAAAAATTACATAATAAATAGATTCCCAAGTCTACCTGACATTGCAGAAAAAATGAAGCCATTGTCTTCTTCACCATTATCAGCAGAAACAGAGTGTGCATGGACCGTGATCGTTGCTGTGATTCCTCCATGAATGCCACATAAGAGTGTCGCAGTGGTGTAGGTACACGTACTCATGTACGTGTATCACCGCTCTTACAGACACATCACCCAACTCATCTTAATAGTAAAAATCACTCCCATGAAAATCACGAGGCAGTGAATTTTTATAATTAAACAGATACAGTGGAATCCAGCTTCCGTTTTTTATAATTAAATTTGTAGGTTAAATGTATGTAATACATATAGTGGTGTAAGTGTATACGTTTTATGATGTACCATAGCCCTTCTCACTTCGTCCCAGTAATGGAGCTATTTTCATTTTCTTCCTCAACAGCAACAATGTGTGTGTTGAGCGTGATCGTTGCTGTGGTTCCGTTATGGGCAATGAAAATGTTGAACACGCTGTGGCTTAGGCCTAAGAGGTTGGAGAAGCTTCTCCGAGCACAAGGTCTTCGTGGTGACCCATACTCCCTTTCACTTTCCACCTCCAACATAAACCATGCCCCACAAAACAACCTTCAATCGCAATCTTTTGTTGTCTCCGATGATGTCGCTCCTCGCTTGTCCTTGCCCGCTAACAACACTGTTGCCAAATACGGTTCTCTTTTTCTACCTTCCTAATAACTTTAAACTAGATATAACTTGCATTCACTTTGAGCATGAAAGTGTTTTTGAAATTTATAAAAGATATATTGTAATTTTAAAAGCCTTTGAGAGTGATAAGCTGTAATCTAACAAAAAAATAATAAGGAAACAACTAGAATTTTTAATATTTTACAAATTTTTGTTCTGTAAATTTGTTATAGAAATTTGCAAAAGAATATTTTTTTTATAGATTTTTATAAAAAAAAAATGACGAACTGGATAATTATTTTTATGTGAAAAATATTTTGAACTAAAAATTTTGCAAAAAATTGATAATAAAATGTGTAAGTATTTTTTATGAAAAAAAATTCAAAATAAAATTGAAATGTGTTTTTGTTAATAGTGATATAGAATGTTCTTTAGTAGAACACCTCTTAGGTGACGCATTTAAAATCATTTCCGATTTTCGACTTCATAATTTATATTTTAGTCTATGAATTTAATAATTTGCTTTGTATTTAGTTTACGATCTTAATCATTTATTATGTTGTAGTACTCAAAACCAATAGTTTGTTTTCATTCCATTCATTATCTATACTTAATTCAGGAACTAAAGGAAATGATTATTTAATTCAAGAACTAAAAGTAAATGATTATGTTAGAGATTTTAGATTAAAATATAAGATTTTTCTAAGTTGAATTACACTTAAAGACTTCTGTAACGTCTTTTATGATGGTGTTTTATGAAAATCATCCCTTTGTATTTTAACAAAATTTAGTTGAATTAGAGTTAAAGTCGTGTTTTATGAAAGTCATTTAAATTATATTTTAACAAAAATTTTAATTTGTTAATATATTGTTCCGACTGCGATTGGATTATTACCGGTTCTTCTCGTTTCCTTTTTTATTCCATTTAGCATGTGTAACTACAAAATTATCTTTTCCTTTTGGTATTGTTCTTGATAGAAAGATAAGTCGAAAACAGTACCATTTGTTATTTTCTTTTTAAAAGATTTAATGTTTTTATTAGAAATTCCATGTTTACTAAAGATTAGGTATATTAATACTGTATATACAATAACTTCACTTCTTACAAGTCAGATTTATGAAAATGAATTACACTTAATTTATTTCTTAATATAATATAAAACTATTTTGAATAAATTTTGTTGGACATACTAGTTGTTGTATAAGACTAATTATAAATATTTAGTTAAAATGTTTCTATCAATTTAAAATCAATTCGAGTGGTTGACACCTCGCATTACAAATTAATTTTGAAGTAATAAATTATATTTAAATTCACTTATTAAACATTTTCTCATAGTTCTTTATATATACACTAATAGACGATAATGTTTCATGATAATACTAATATTTGATTAAATTATTGATATTTTTGCTGTAATTAAGAGTGAAGGTAAAAGTGTGTCATATAAAACAACAAAACATTACGGTTTCAATTTTTTTTTATCCTTATGTTATTAAAGCAAAGCCTTTTTAGCAAATGCTAATATACGTGAATTATGTGCAGGCAAGAACTCCTTTTTCTGGGAACACACAACACCAAAAGTCATAATCACTGATCCAAATCAAATCAAAGAAGTCTTCAATAACATTCATGATTTCCAGAAACCAAAGATAACTGGCATTGCAAAGTTCTTGATCAATGGTCTGGTAACTTATGAGGGTGATAAGTGGGTTCAACATCGAAATATTATCAAACCTGCATTCCACTTGGCAAAATTGAAAGTAAGTTTATTACTTTAATTTATGAATAAACAATTATTTTACAGTATTACCTAATCATTAATTGACATGTACAAAAAGTATGTATACTTTTATATGAATTTCAAAAATTATCCTAGTTGTTCTGATCTAAAGACTCTTGAGATGAAGTACTGTTGATTTTATCTTTAAAAGTGTGTCGTAGGACTAATGAAATACCAGAACAAATTCAGCTGAGTGTTAGAAGAATTTAAATACATTTTATTTTGTCCAACACTCTAACACGTTTCTTAAAAACAAAATCCTGAAGAAGTTTTAGACTCTAAAATAAACAATAGCATATCATATATGATGATAGACCTTAAAGACAAAACTTAAGGTTAGAAAATTAATTATTTCTCATCGATTAAATTTATGTACATTATAATCAAATTTAATTACAAATTATTTTTTATGCTTCATAACCAAATTAAACTCTTAGTTGATGCTTAATTTGCAGAACATGCTACCAGCATTTTCTCAAAGTTGCCATGATGTGATTCGTGAGTGGATGGAAATGTTGTCATCAGATGGAAAATGTGAGATTGATGTTTTTCCTTTCCTTCGAAATTTGACTCGTGATGTAATTTCTAGAACAGCTTTCGGAAGCAGTTATGTAGAAGGAAAAAAGATATTTCAGCTTCTCAAAATTCAGGGACACCTTGTCATGACTGCAAAGTACAAGAACACACCAATACTCCGGTAAGACCACACTAACTCCTAGTATAATATGATTACTAAATTAAGCATGTTTTAGTTTTATTGAAACTAAACTCACCATGAAGTTATAAGAACATCAAGGAATCACCCTAAAAGCTAGACATTATAGATAGAGCTTTTAGTTTAATTATGAATTACATACAAATTTTGATTTAAGATATATATGATATTTGTTTCAAAAAATCTTTGGAATTCAAGAAATGAGGCACACTTAATGACTTATACAAGAACTAGGTTATTGTCATCAGAGTTCAACATATTATGAAATTGACCTTATTAGTTCAACATGTTTATAGGCATTTACCAACACCTACCAAAATGAAGATGAAAGTAGTTGATAAACAAATGAAAATTTTAATTGGGGATATGATAAAAAAACGGGAGAAAACCATGAAGAATGGTGAATCCAACAATGAAGATTTATTAGGCATGCTTTTGGAATCAAATCAAAGGGAAATGCAGGGAAGTGGAAACAGTAAGAGTAATGGAATGACTATCGATGAAGTAATTGGTGAGTGCAAGTTATTCTACTTAGCGGGGCAAGAGACAACTTCATCTCTGTTGGTTTGGACATTGATCATGTTAAGTAGGTATCATGAATGGCAAACACGAGCAAGGGAGGAAGTTCTTCATGTTTTTGGTAAACAAAATCCAAACTTTGATGGGTTAAGTCAGCTAAAAATTGTATGTATCACATGCTTTTATTTCATTATCTTTATTAAAAATGTCTTTCATGCTAACATGTGCTAAAATGTTTCTTTCGTAGACTACCATGATTCTGTACGAAGTTTTGAGGTTATACCCTCCCACTGATTTCATCCATCGCACACTCCAAAAGGACGTGGAGCTTGGAAACCTATCATTGCCAATAGGAGTAAAAGTTACTTTGCCAATAATTGTACACCACCAAGATGCTGATATCTGGGGTAATGATGCAAAGGAGTTCAAACCAGAAAGGTTTTCTGAAGGAGTTGCTAAGGCAACAAAAGGAAAAGTTGTGTTTTACCCATTTGGATGGGGTCCTAGAATTTGCATCGGCCAAAACTATGTCTTGTTGGAGGCCAAGGTAGCATTGTCATTGCTTTTGCAAAATTTCTCATTCGAGCTTTCTCCTATTTATGTGCATTCTCCTACAGTTATGCTTAGCTTGCAGCCAAAACACGGGGCACCCCTTATTTTGCAAAAGCTTTGATAATTAATTGTATTTTGAATTGAAAGGTCATGGTTTGAGATCTACAAAAGAGTCTCACTACTATAAGACTATGCATATGTCACTTGGTTTAATGTAAAACTATTAGATTGCCCTTTTGTAACACGTGTTTGTGTACGTGGATTGAAACTATATTTCTTTTAAGAATATGTATGTTGTAATGCATTGAGTGATGTGTAATGAATAATTATGTTAAATATGTCATGGTATTTTTCTTTTTTGGAAAGGAAAATGATACTTATAACCCCTATTAATTTTGGTCATTTGATATTGTGCGCCCTCTATAAAGCATGTTTCTAAAATCATTTTTATGTGTTTTTATTTCACTACAAGAATGCAATGAGATAGAATCGAAATATTACTATCGGCTTTAGCTTTTACGCTATAAAGAAGAGACACAAAATAAAATACCTAGATTAGTGTTGGCCAAACGACACTAGATAATCACCAATAGCGACAGTTGAGGGACGCTAACTACTCAGAATTAAAAGAAAAACATAAGTTTCATAGCGATAATTGGGGGACACTATTTTATTTCAAACGAGTGTTGGCTAAGGGACACTTCTACCTTATTGTTAAAAAATAATAGAAAAAATCTAGATTAATTTGGTAGGGAGGGTTAGGGGACGCAATCAATAGCATCATTATGGAGGCTAACTCCATATGTTACTAAAGATATAAAAAAATAGTAATGTGGGACAAAGAAAAGAAATAAAAAATTATTTTACAAATAACATTGTCGATTAGCTAAGGTAAGTTAATAAAAATAAAAAATGAAAAATTAATTTTGTTGACATGGCTTCGGTTGAGTTAAACAAAAACATTATTTTATAGAGGATAGAGTGGGTTCACCAATAGTTAAAGAAATATGTGAGAATTTTAACTTTACCATTTTTGTTTCATTTTCATCAGCTTCCCTCTCCATTTACTTTTTCAGTCTTGTGCGCTCAAAGTCTTTTTCTCTCTATTTTCATTTGCTTCCCTCTCCATTTTCATTTTCAATCCCTCTCGGCAGAGTTTCAATCTCAAAGTCTTCCCTTTGTCTTCTTCAATTCACCTTCAACCCCAAATCTCACTTCGACCCTAAACACATGAGCTACCCAAATCAAGCTATCGAAGTGAACAAGTTGTTATTGAAGACGCGGTGGGTTTGGTCCTAAAGACGTAGTGGAGTTATTGACTGTTTGACCCTGAAGACATAGTGGGTTTGTATTTGTGGCTTCGGTGTTGAAGGTTGTGGGTCCAAAAGGGAGATAGTAGCTTCGATGTTTTATTGCATTCTCTTTGAAATGAGCTAGTGAGTTCTAATCCCACATATTTACATAGATTTATCAATTGAAGAAATTGGTTTCCCAACTTATTGAGCAACTGTTTGGGACTTGTCTGGTTGCTATTTTCCCAATTGAATACCTTGTTTGACAACTATTTTGATATACCAAAGTGAATGTGTAAGGCCCACTTATACTTTAGCCCTAATGTTTAAGGGTTGCCCCAAATCAATTGAGCCTAGGGTTGGCCCATAGGGTGTCCAAAACCCCTAAGGCAGCCTAAACCCCCTCATTTCTGCCACTTCATGAAAATAGTGTTTCTCAAACCCTCACTGTTCTCAACAGAAGCTTTGCTAGGGCTTGGTTCGCTCTTGGTCACGCTAGCTCAAAAGCTCACCCCCATCTCACATAAGTTAGTTCCTGAACCATACTCTCCCTTTTCTAAGTTATTTTCATGGTTTTTGTTGGGGTTCACAATAGTAAACCTATTGTTCTTTCTGTGTTGTTGTTCTCAGCTCTCGAGTCTGCTCCTGGAGTTGTTGTGTTCGTTAGCTTAAAATGTCGGAGTTTGTTACTAGCTCCTTCCAGGTAAGGGAAGCCAGGGTTTCGAGTTTGGATGTACTTTGCTTGTTTTTTAGCTTTGTTTTATGCTTATGGTGCTTGTATGATGCTTAACATGATATGAATATATATATTCTGCATTGTTCTGGATGAATCTCTGAACTGAGCACGCGTGAACAATGGAGGGTTATGGTCTTCTCGCCCAAGCGAGCGTGTCTCGTCTAAGCAAGATTAGCAGTAACTCGCCCAGGTTGTTTGCGCGAGCTATCGCTGAGGCGACGAGCTCCTGTTTTGAGCGAGAGTCCATCTCGCTCAGGCGAGGAAGTCTCGCCTAAGCGAGAGAACGCGAAGGCCACTATTCCCACTTTTCAAGCCCTCGCCTAGGCGAAAGAAGCTCGCTTGAGCGAGAGAAGCCTCTCGCCTGAGCAAGGCCTTTCAGCTTGAGCGAGAACTGGGCGAGAAAGTGTTTGGGTCCTGTTTTCTTCTTTATTTTTGGGTGTTTGCCACATGCTTGGTTGGATTGCTATGTTAAAGCATGAGATGAGTGAATATGCATGAGTAAAATGGTTTACGGGTTGTGACATGTATGAAATGGTTGGTTATGGAAGTGACATGGAATTGGCATGAGAAATGATTCTATATTCATTGATGGAACATGACGTTAATATGGTCAGGGCGTAATTCCATGAAACTCTAGGTGAGATCTCATGATGGTGCCTCATTTGGTCAGGACGTAATTCCATGACCCTTGTTAGTGGGAGTTCATGGTGGTGCCTCATTTATATAATTTAATAAGGATTCAAGGTAAGGATTACATCTTGACACTCTAAAGAGTTAGTTAGTCTCACGTAGAGCACACTAACTCAAGTGGTGAGAGTAGTAGGAGGCTTGGAACACTTTAAGGCTAACCTTGTGCGTGGGGGATGAAACACAGTAACAATTAGCTCGGTAGAACAGCTCGATAGAGCATTAAAGGCCACCACAAGTGCAAGCATCTGCTGAATCCGACTAATTATATGTATCCGGATAAGTTGTGTCTGAGTCGTAGTGTATTGTGTGCAAGTCATCACATGATTAGTTTAGGCATGTATCTTTGATTATGAAAATGTATGCAATTGCAATTGTGTGTGCTTTTCTCCTTTTGCGATGATCATCAATTTATTGATGTGAGCAGATGCGAGAACTCCCCGTGGTCATCAAGGTGATGGAGGTTCCGCTGCATAGCCTATCCGAGCTGGATTCCACTTGTTTATGTCTTCTTTTAGGGTTATGGCCCATGTATTGCCTTATCCTAAAAATTTATTTTGAATACTTTAGATTCCTTATTCTATCTTGTTATTGGCATCTGGTGTGCCTTAGTTTATTTCCTGTTTACTTCTGGACAACTGTAAGGAGTAACGTTTATACTCCAGGACCTTGTTTACTATATTATTCTGTGTGACATTTTCTTTAATTAGGGTTATTAATTAAATGGGATGTTATAGAAGGCGTGGTGGTGGGAGGCTAATTGAAAAAAAAAAAAAAAAAGGGGGGGTTGT
>Ga0099822_1001354_pt1 | contig 28239 bp, 10 predicted proteins | sample CowpeawhiteBW_FD_76839 | JGI IMG/M metagenome (GOLD analysis project Ga0099822, IMG submission 76839) | Root nodule microbial communities of legume samples collected from California USA - Cow pea white BW | ecosystem: Host-associated > Plants > Roots > Nodule | place: USA: California | collected... | reverse complement strand
TTTGGTTAAAAGGACTAAATTCACACATTTTGAAAGATGAATGACTAAATTGGTATAAAGTTTTGATGAGGGACTAATTCCAAAATTCACTGAAACTTGAGGGATCAAAAACATATTTAACCCTTAAAAATAAAAGAGTGCTTAATGTATGTGGAAAGAGTGTTAGAACTATTCCTTTTGGTACAACTAATAACCCTGTATTGTGAATTCTAGTTGTCCTTTGGGTTTAACCTTATAAAAGACAACACGTAACAAGGATCCCACACCCAACTCCTTTTTCCTTATAAAACACTCTGGAGTGTTTTCTCTGTTACATATGAAGAGAGATTGATAAGCCTGTTACATGACTCAATTCTAGATGTTTCTTTTGTTATTTCTTGAAGACAACTTATTGTCTTTAGTCTTAATTTGATAACAGCACAAGATCAGTTCCATATGCAACATTAACTCCAATTCAATAACAACAATAAATAAATAAAATTAGAAACATACACTATAAAGAAAAGCCTTCCTCGCAATATCTGATATCGTAAGATGCCCTTGGCTGCAATAAATAGTACAGATATCAACAGTGACATCAGATCCTTACGGAAAAAATAATTAAGCACAATTTAGGGAAGTATCCAACCATTGTCAAATTTCAAACTGATAACTTAATGCTTAAACTAAACAATTACCAGAAGACTAAATTTGGAGTGTGTATAGTGATTATGAAATAATAGATTATCTTGGACCCCACAATTTGACAGGAGAAGCAACTGATCCTACCAAGTCATCCCCAAGGTAGCATGAACAGAACAAAATAGGACCAAATGGAATGGAACGCCGTTGTTTTGTTTACTTAGAACTATTTTTGGTAGGCATAGAACAAAATATAACAGTGTCCTGATTTTGCATTTGGTGCATACTAAATAGAATAGAACACTGTTTTCAGCTATATATGTTGGGGTGCCAAACTGAGACAACCCGACTTATACGGGTCAGCTCACCTTTTGGTGAACCAAATATTTTGTAACCCAATTCGTCCCAACACAGATTGATGGGTTAGTGGGTTGACTCACTTAAAGATATCTTGTTCCAATTTATTTTATATACTTATTGCAATACAATCAAAGTGGATTAACTCAACTCATTTTTGTATAACAATACAATCAAAGTGTTTACCTATTTCTCCAAACATTAAATTATTATAAAGATAGTAGTTAAAAATTAAAGTGTCATAATTTTCCAACAAATAAATTAAACATCCAAATTATTCAAACATTATTGAACAACAATCTAGTTTTGAAAAGATCAAATTGCCAGCCTACATAATTATAAGTAGTAAATAATTATAATAAAAAAATGAAAAAATGGTAAAAAATATACTAAAAAGTTGTTGTTAGTGGGTACAAGTCAACCCAGCTCAAACCCACCAAATCAAGTTCAATTTAATCCACATTTAAAAAAAAAAAAAACTTTTTCCAACCCAACTCAACTTGAAACCGTGGTGAGCCAAGTTGGTTTATGAGTTTAATTCCATTTTGACATCTCTATATATATGTATCTCCATCTTATTTAAGGTTGAGTATTTAAAAATAAAATAGAAAAGACACTCCTTTATGTTCCACTTTACAATGATCATCATATAATAATTTGAAAAGAATGTCAAGGCTACTGTAACAACTTATGCATATCTGACAACGACTTAATGTAACAGGAAGAAACAAATTTAAAAGATATTATAAAAAAGTCATTAATAACAATACTGGTTTGATTTTAGAACATAAATGCATAGAATAATTGAATACAAAGATAAATACTCTAACATGTAAATATAAATGTATTAGGTAAGAGATGATAGAAGTGAGCATCAACTGTATTATTAAAATGGATGGTTAAGATTAAAATTGAAGAAAATAATCTTGACCATCTTTGTATGTTTATTTGATCAAGATTTACTTCTTTCACCTCTCATGCTGGCACTACAATATATATATGTGTGTGTGTGTGTGTGTGTGTGTGGTAAAAACAGTCCCCGTTTTAAGAATGTAAGAAATATAAACATAAGTCATCCAACCCTACATATATGATCAAGATTAAAAATTAGTTACTCACCATTAGACTACTTAAGAAAACTATGTGCATTTATCTTTTAATCCTAACCATTAAAACATGATTCTATGGTCTACATCTATTGTTTTCATTTCTCACAGTAGCAAAAGTTTTCACTTGAAACGTTCCCCCTAGATTTTGGGCTTGAGGTGTGTAATTTAACATCACAAAATCAACTTAAAAGTTGAGGACTGAAAAATCTTTATAAGGACCAACAATTAACCGTATCTCTACATGATACAAGATCTCAACCCCTTAAGAGCCTACATCCCAGCAGCACACTCCAGAGACATGCAGAGGTGCTTCCTCAACTACATAAGAACCTGCTGACACCTGGGTCAGCGGTAACTGGCTGAACCAAAAATTGCACTACAGGTGTAAAACAAAAGGCAGAGGATTGAACAAGAGTAGCTCTGCGACCAAAACTAAACTAAACAGTAAGTAATCTAATTGGATTTTCCATGACAAAGAATAGAATATGTAGGGCAAACAAGATATAACCAAATTAGAGTATATAAATAGGATGCAACTCATTCTATGAGCTTGATTTTCAAGGTGAGTCAGGCCCAGAAACAAAATTTAAAGATGATATTATAGAGCGTATCCTAGTTGTTGTTGGACATATTGAACGATCTACAGATTCTCAAGCTTGCAAACTTCACACGCAACTCAAGATGTTTAGTCTACACCATAGTGACATTGGCTAATGATATGACCAACTTAGTGCATGCGTGCGTGTAACAAAACAAATCAGAAAACTTACAGTGCAGTATTTCAAATTTCACTAATTAAAACACAATACTTCGACAACTTCAATACTAGTAGATTTGTTGACCAAACCCATACGCAGATATTGGTATCAAAATCCATAGAAGGATACCCAATCAAGATAAAACTCTTAGTAGTAGAATAGATATAAGCCTAAGTGGTTTAAGAGAAAGTTTTAATCCCATTTCCCATATTCACTTTATTTCCTATTTTAGAAGAGGAAATGGTGGAAACAAAATGAACTTTGAAAACAAAGTAACACATTTTGTAATTATTAATGAAAACATGAAACCAAACAAAATTAAAAGTAAGCCAAATAGATCCTTAGTCCAAACAGCATAGCATAATTAACCTTATCATGTTCTTATAAGAGACTATTGACATCCGATCCTCTAGATAGCTGCATTTTCTAACTCACCCTTTAAGATGATGCTCTTGTAGTTGAGATTGAAGTTGATGGTCTGCTAACACTCCAGAAGAACCCAACGCAGAAAGTTTTTCCCTTAAAACAGATGCTGCAAAGCACCTCTACCATCAGCATATCTTTAATGTTAATTATATACAAAATGAAAAGCAATTACCTGAAGATCCTCGTGCACTTTGTAAAACTGCAAACAGTTGCTTTCTCCCTTCTCTACTGTATCTGGCCCTATTTTTTGAACTGTCGGCTACTGTCACATTCTGATAAAATAAACACCAATTTATCTTCCACATTCACATACAAGCAAGGTATAAACAAAGTAAGGTAGCACGTAACTGCAAAAACTAGTGCTGCTAAATTAAATTTTGGATGAAACTCTAAAGATTTGATGCGTGGCAATGGATAAACTGTTTCTCCACCCTGTTGAGAAAGGATGCGAGGGATATCAAGTGATTCAATAGCTGCATCATAATTTAATACATATTAGCCAAACACTCATAGAAAGAATAGTACAAGAATGAAGTATGACTATTGTTATTATGTTCTCTCACTATATATCTATCTATTAAAAGATTATATAACTACGAGGAGAGAGGAAAAGTAGAAGCAGAAATATTCTGCATTGTAATTAAAATAAGCTATCAAAATTCAACACCAACAGGAAGTCATCAGGTATTCAAGGTAAAGGCAGCAAGAGTCAATATAGCCAACCTGCAGGCTCAAAAAAATTAGCCTGAGTGGGAGGTCCATTAGGATTAACTGCAACACGTGTTTCCCAAACATGAAGATTTCCATCCTTAGATAGAGTTACAAGTAACCGCAACATGGGGAGCCAAGCAACTGATGTTATAGGATGAGAGCCAACTTGTTTTCTGAAATTTCAATAACAAAAAATGATTACATATAACCATAAGAAGCAGCCTAAACTCAAATATTTACATATAAACACAGGATAATAATAAATAAGAAACCATAGGTGACAATGACTAAGCCCCAATCATGGTACAAGAAAAAAACCAGATCATAGTAAATTAAACTCACATTCCAATCATAATAGGTCTCTCAGTTGATACATCCCAGACCAGAAGTGTACCTCGTCGGTCCCCAACAAAAATCCATTCCAGGGTCGGATGAAAGGCAAATGCACCGGCACCAACAAGCTTTATGGTATTGTCAACTGAGTAGTAAAAACAATATAAATACAAAAACTATTAATATAAAGCATATCTATAGGAAATTAATATGTAAGAAATCATCTTACTTTGTAGTGTGTAATGAACAGCATAGGTATGAATATTATATGCTCGAATCAACCCTTCTGCATAAGCAACATACTGTGATGGAAAAACAATCCAGTCAAATTCAAAAAACATAGGATTGTAGTATATCATTAACATAAGAAACTCATCACTAGAAATGTCTTACACCAGAACCACATCACATGTACTTACAAGAAAATGTAATCTCCTAAAATGATGCACAGTGAAAACATTACCAAAACAGGGAGGCGAGGATGACAAGCAAGGTTGACAACAGGCTTCTTCAAGTCTGTCTTAATTTTTGTGGGTGCTCTACCACCTTCAACAGTTCCAACAACTTCATTTGTGCAAAAAAATATTTAACAGAAACAATCACCATTAGTAACCAAACTAGTACAAACACATTTGTTTAAACACATTATAAGGCATATCCAACCTGTCACACTCATTCGTTTATGAAACCCAAAGAAAACAACAGGTTGTAGCGGGGTCAAAGCCATATGAACTTCTGTATCAGAAGAAATTTGCTCTGTCTTCTTCTCTGGTGAATGTAATACACATGTTTGCTCTAAGTCAAAATCACAAGACCGTATTGTACAATCCTACAGATGTAAAATCAACCAACAGGCACGATAAGAAGAAAAGAACTGCCCAATCACAATATATAAACTAATATAGAATACAATTGAGGGGCATAACTAAAAAATAAAACAGGAATAGCAAGTGAATTGTCTTACTTGCAAAAAGACCTAAGTAACAGAATATGAAACAAACGAAATTCATAAAAGATCAAAACTGATTAGAAAAAAAAAACAAAAGTTGAAATGAATAGGAGAATCTGTGCTTAAGCATTTTTGTATCTAAATGAGCATTAACATTAAAATCAAAGAATAATATAAACATTCTTTTCAGTGAAACTTCTTAATTTTAATTTTTTTTTTTTTCTGGATTTCATCAGGTCAAATACTTCATCAGTTAAGAAAGATCCTAATTCCTAAAATGTTGTCCACATCATCCGCAATACATCCATCAAGATTTTATTTGCATATTACCACCTCTATAGCCAAAAATACAAAAAAAAAAAAAATCCTGAACATTTGTGTGCAAGAGAGAGAAAATTAATGTTTCTGAACAAACCACAATCTTTTGCAAAACTACATCCTTCTTTCATCATAATGAAAGCATGTCTACACTTTCCACTAAGAATTTCAGATACAGCAAAATGGATTATTTTGAGGGATGAATGAAGGCACATGAAAAGTTCAGTTATGGTCAACCTGGAGGATTGCAATCACAGTATGCCCACTTGTAGGACTATAAGACATTCGTACAACAGGTGCCCCAATGTCAAGAGCGGAAATCTTGCTTCCTGTTAATGCATCAAATTCTGCATACATTGAAACAAACCATCAAGTAAAACAGTTAAACCCAAATCAAGTCAACACAAGGAAATGCACCATGCAACAACAATAAGTCCACTCAACTCAGACTCAAACAAGAGTTCTAAATATGGGAAAACACTTTATTTACACAAGACAATAGATCGATTAGAATCCCGACTAAATTTAAAAAAGAAAGGACAATAACATATACATTACTAAACCCATATTTTCTAACAGTACTTGACAATATCAGCCATTACTAACCTATAAAGCTACAAACAGTAGTTCAGTCTCTTATGACATTGTTGCACTAATCCATTTGTCCTCTAATCCACATAAGATAAGAGGATTTGGTCTCTAAACATCTAAGATTTATTTTCCTGCAAATCCTATTTTCAGTTTCTCACTTCATTTCACAGCAATGCCTCCTGCCCTGAGAATAAGTTCTTGTGAAAATCATGCACTCCTTCCTGATCAAATCCTTTGTTCAGACTACTGTTCCTGATCGGATTAAAACCAATGATTTACTTCAGATTCAAAGATCCCTAAGTTTATCTCCTGATTGTTGTGTAATGTGGACTGTTATTTGTTCTTGCATTGTTTGGCACCTTCCTTTTCTTGAAAAATAAGTTCTTGTGTTTTGGTGAACATCGGGTTTGTCCCAAGAATCTTCCGCAGCCTTCTGTGCATTAATGCGAAGGATTCAGTAATGCTAGGCATGCTGTAAAGATTTAGCATTGTTCTGAGTTGGCTATTTTTTGGTGTATTTTATTAGAAAGATATGCTAGAATTTTCTCTGGACTCTTTTATTGAGCTCATTAGGAATCAAGAAGTTTTCTACCTTCTTTGCGGTATTGCATTTATATAGGAGTATCTTTGATAAACCCTCAAGTGTCTGGCATGCAATGTTGCATGTTTTTCGTCCATATTTTTTATCTTTTCGTTTTTCATGACATCTTTTTTCCTTAAGGATATTTTATCCTTTGCATTTGAATCTTTCTCAACTTTCATAATAAATCATTTGTTTATGAAAAACATTTTGACTAATCTATTAGGCCAGGTTGATGTCAAGTTTAGACTAATCTATCGCTTTGTTTCTATGATTCTAAAAAATTTATTATTCATTTAATTAGAGAACATTTATTAGAAATGAAATATTTGCACTCCCTTCCCTTTTTTCCTCAAAAACCCCACTCCTCAGCATATGCTTATGATTTTCCTTCTGAAAGATGTAGAGAGAAATTATCTATATGTTGTTCCAGAGGGCTCAATAATAGCAAGTGTTGGCAACAAGGTTTTAAAAATAGGTGCACAACAGGAGTTTTGGCTGAGATGTTAAAGATCATGACACAATTTTAGACCTTTATAGGAAAATATGACATATACCAAAATGTTACAAATCTAGGAGCTTATGTACGTTTCAGAGAGAGTGAGAAAGAATGTATGCTTCATAGTTCAAACTTGGATCCGGTAAAATATGTAACATGAGGTGATAGTGTCTGCTTCATAGTTCCTAACGAGGTGATTATAGATATACAGTAAAAAAGTAGTTAATTAACAACGGCTCAGGTATCACGGATCAAATCAACATAAAAAATAGCTTCTACTGGTGTGTGTGCCTTCAAAAACTAAAGTTTCAATTCAAATTAAGCCGCAGGAGCATTCATCAACCATTACAAATATATATATATATATATATATATATATATATATATATATATATATGAGCGTCTGAGTGAGTGTCTGCTTCATAGTTCATATGTAGATGATTGTGAATACCCAGCAGAACCGTAGTTAATTACCAACGGCTCAGATGTCACGGATCAAATCAGTACACAAGATTACTTCTACTATAGTGCGCGCCTTAAGAAACTAGTGCTTCCAGTGCAAGTTAAGTACCATCAAACGACCATAACAAGCACACAGTTAAACAAACTGAATTGCGAATTAGCAAGGTAAACTAAGTTCGAGGAATCGAAGAGGTACGAAAAGAGATAGTGTTGGTGTCTCACCGACGATGTAGGTTCCTATGGCGACCGCGACAAGAGCTTGGTGAGGATGGAAGCAAGCAGCGTGAGGCTGCAGAGGCCTAACTCCACGGCCGACGTGGCGCAGATCCAGGTGCTGCAGCGTCGTCCACTCCATGGATCGCGTTCCCAAACCAGCAACACTACTTCACCACATTCAAATCTTGTTTGCGCTTTTTCGAAAACCCGAAACTGTGCTTTCCAATGCTGCAATTATCGATCTGCAATGGAGTGCGGAGAATCCAGGGAGAGATGAGCAGTGAGATCGCGGGACGGGGCGAAGTTAGGAATAGCCTGGTGCAGAAGTTGGAGATGGAGACCAAAGGAGAGGAGTTAAAGAAAGAAAGTTGTTTTGATTTTCATACGGGGTCAAGCTAATTTCCTTACCGGGCCTAATCCTGTCGGCTGGTGGAGTAAGGGTTTTTCTTCCTGCACCCCCTAAATTACAGAATACCCGTTTTATCCTTATAAATTTATAATAAAATTGGACAAGTCTTTACTTCACCTTCTTTCTTTTACGTCTGCACCCGAACCTTTCTTCATCTTCATTTATTCTTTGACTTCTTTGAGTGTTTCTTTATTCTGCACCGAACTTTTCTTCATCTTCATTTATTTTTAGACTTCGTTGAGTGTTTCTACATTGTCTGGGTTCATCATTGAAATTCTTTTTAAGTTGTAAAAAGGTTTAGAGGCATGAGCATACGTAAAAGATCAAACCAAGATGAAGAAATGGTGAACCAAAATAAGAAAGAAAGACTTAACAAAGGTCGAGAACAAACCAAAGATAAGATTTGGGTGTAAGAAGGAAGAAGGTGAAGTAAAGACTTGTCTTTTTATTATAAATTTATAAAGATAAAACGAACATTTCTTAATTTAGGAGTGCAAAAAAAAAAAACAATAGGACTGCAAGAAGAAAAGCCCGTGGAGTAACTGAGCCGCATTTATCGTGGAGCAGACCCAATAAAATATGGCTAGATTCTAATTGGACTGATAATTTCGTTTAGCACTCTAGTTCTTTCTTCTTGAACTTTTATAAGAAAAAGGTCCAAATTACTAATAAATTACAAACATTTTGAGTTGCATAATTGCAAAATTAATTATAGATTTGTGCAACTCATAATTTAAAAAGGTGTTACAAATTGTATAGACGAATATGTATTTAGTATTGTACAATTGGGTTTCAAATCATGTATTATAAAATGTATTTGAAACTGTATAATTTAAAATTCAATAAATTGTGAGTTATGTAATTAAGAAATTTTGGATATATTATCACTCCTAAATATATTTTAAGTTGTACAATTCATAATATATTTATAAAATTTGTAATTCAAAAATATTAGATATAACTAATTTAGAATTATTCAACACTAACACTAAGTGGAGGGATGTGCATGAAAAAATCATGAATAAGGGAAAAGATCTCTTTTACAAAAACTTCTTTTGGGACTCTTCAAATAATGTCAACTTGTATTTTTATTTTTGTGTGTTGTCAGATTACCCGAATTTGGAATCCAATTTTATTATATTTCAAAGGTTTAATTAACTTTTAAGTTTCTTATGAAACTTGTGACGTTGAGTTGAGTCTTTAATAAACTTTTGTAGTTTATTAAGTTTTAGTGGTTTAATTGCATTGTGTGAATTATGTCACCTAAATTAGTGGTTCTTATATGTTATTTTATATTTTTTTTAATCATCATTTATTTCATCATTTTTCTCACTAATTTCAACTACTTCATCCTAAGAATTTTGCAAAATTAGTTGTATATCTGATTTGACTCTAATCGTAGAAGATATTAAAGAGGTACAAGTAATGTTCATCCGCGATGGCCTAAAGAAATTTGTCACTTTACTCGTTGGCTATCCATGAGAAAATACTCTCAAGTTTTTTTTTATATTTGTGGGTACTCATTATACCCACAAACAATTATTTAAAAACAAATCTTTAAATTATAAAATTAAATAAATAAAAAATTAAAGCATAATTCAAATCAAATTTCAAAATATTATTACAATTCAAATGAGATTCACCAAAATATAGATTTTAAAAATTAATATTTTTAAAAATAACTTCAATTTTATATGCCTAGATAGAAAATAAAAATATATGAAATCAACTTTTAAATAATTCTTCAATAATTAATGTTTTTTTCGTTAGTAAATTTATTTTGATCATTTGATTTAAAAAAAAAACTAAAATAAAACTCACTAATAATTGTTATCTAAGAAAAGTATAAAAAACTAAATAAGTATGAGCAGGTAAAAGGCACTTGTACCCACCTCATTATTTAGTATATGTCACGGACTTTATCCATGAATATTAGTATAGAGTTTTTTGTCATTCCTTCTTCCATCTTATGAATCATGTCAAAGTTTTAAGTGCATTCACTTGTGGAGTCAACTTTTCAGTTTAGTCATCACCTCCATGTTCTACAACACATGCATGAAGTTTTAATTTAAATGTTTCACATATTTTCAGTGTCAAGAGTGGAGAACGCAGCCATGTTTCAAATGTTTTTTATGTTAAAGAGAATTGCATTATTCATGTGTGGTTCCTTCATAATTAATACACACGACAACATCGCTAAAGACTGATTTTTATGAAAACTTTTTTACGGGTCAATACTTTGCTCACCAAAGGTTGATTATTAAATTTTTGGATAAGAACATTGTGAATGAGGTTGGAAATTTATTGATACTATGTTAAAAAACAAACTATAGTAATTGAAATTACTAATAAAAATTATCACATAAGTGACAATAATTATAAAATTATAATAATATAAATTTTTAAATTTTTAAAATAACATGTGAATAAATTGATATCATGTTAATAAAAAAATTGAATAACTGAAACTCAATTGAGAAATATAATATACAAACATGTTATGGATTATTCAATCTCTACACTACATAATTGGAATACAAACTATCCGATTTTTACATTTGTAGTGCAATCAACCAAGGGAAGAGAATGACAAAAAGATATAGAAATTTAGATTCGTTTTAAAGTTAGAAAAGTGTTTAAAACGATAAATATAGAGTTTAAGAAGAATAGCCAACCTTTTCGAACCAAATTGATTTTTTCCTCTCACTTGAGCTTCATAAATTTCAGTTTTTTAACAGACAAGACTAGGGTAACTTTCTACATGCAGGCATGACAATATTGCAATGTAAAAAAGTAATAATAATAATAATAATATTTTGAATTAAAAGTGTTATATAATTAATTTTGAATTGTTGTTATAATACTTTGTTTCTTCACCTCGGTGTGGTGTGGTTTGTCCCTTATGGGAATGAATTGTTGGATTAATTAATTAACATGTTAATACAGAGAGAGTGTGATAGGTTTGACAAACGACAAAAGAATATTGGTGGAATGTGATGAAAACGACAAGTCGTAGATGAAAATAAAAATATTTTTTTGATACTTTATTACTGGAGCACTAAACCAGAAAGCATTCCAACACGCATATCTAACTTCTCTCTCGTCGTGTGGCTTAAAATCACGAACTCCGCTTCCGAATTCGCATGATTGCCAAAAAGGATGAAAAGGAAACATGTCTGCAAGGGACCGTAGTTTGAATATAGTATCAATTTGTTCCTCTGATGTGATCTCAGTCCCTAAGAATAGCGAGTTCCAGCAACAATTATCTTTGATATTTCTTTTTTTTTTTTCAAGTGTTTGAAGTTTTAACATAGGATGTGCCGAACTCTGGAACATACAGAGAACAGAAAAATGGCGAAGCGAGATTGGCTTACGGAATGAGTTGTGGTTTTTTCCAGATTACTTTGGAGGCAAACGCATAATAATGATTGAATGCGTGTCATTTTCCCCATCATGGATTCTGAGTACTAGTTCATAGTGTTACTATTATCCATATGGTTGATTCCTCTATTATCATGAATGCCAAATGAAAGCACGCTGATAATTGCGAATAAACATGAAAATTTGAACCAAATATATGTACTGTGTGTGAAGGAAACAGGGTTCCAGATACTCTCTCTCTCTCGCTCTGCACCAGGATTATTCCCAAACCATTATTATTCTTACGTTGCAATCATGCTGTACCAAATTCAGCTGAACAATATCCTTAGGAATTTATTAAATATTGGAATTATTGTTCTTAAATATTGGAGTCTGAAAGAGATTACCCACAAGCTATGTAAATAACATTTCCCTTTTAGGTTTAAGTTTATTTATTCTTTGATTGCAAGCTTTCATTTTAGAAAAACTTATACCCAACTGACCCTGAGAAGCACCCTAATTTAGTGGTTATAATTTTGAGGTAGTTTGTGATCCTTTTTAGCCCTTTAAAACTTGAAAGGTGAATGCAAAAAGAAAAAAAAAAAAAACACAATTTTATGGTCAAAACAAAATTATGTGTAGACAATAACAGAGGGCAGGTGTATGGAATCTTATTCCTGTTGGGCTACCTAAAATTCCACCTTTGTGGATAAATGGGTATCTGTAGCCCTTATGCGGATATATACGACAACTTCAAATGGCCTTTGAAAATAAACATGTGAAAAACAATAGTTTTTTAACATTTCATATTAATATTTATTTTACAATAAGTGGGTTAATTATTGAACAGTATTATAAATATTACAAATAATATATAAATTTAATTATATTTTACTTTTTTAATATTACTGGAATTTAAACGTGAGAAGATGAAAATGTCAACTCTAAGGATCATTAAGAACAAAGGATTCCGTAAACGGGATAGTTACTCCAAGTTGATCCAAATGTGGAATATAACTTCATTTATGGTATGTTTGGACGATACAATTTAAAACGTTAATTAATTTATTTGGAAAGTTTAATTTTTTTTAAAAAAAATGAAATATTTGGATGAAAAAATTAAAAAAAAAAATGAAATTGAGAAATTTTAAGAGAGTATTTCAAATAACTAAAATGTAGAATTTAAAAATCACTAAAAATCGAAAGAAATTAACATTTTTCAAATTGTGGAATTGTTCATTACTTAAGACAAAAAAAGTTCAGAGGTTCAAAAAGTCGAGTCAAGTCGTACAAAAGGTCTAGATAACTCAATTCGGGTCGAAGGTCAAGTAGAAGCACGAGTCCAAGGTTAAGAAGAGTCGACCCAGGTCGAAAGTCAAATCGAGTCAGCCTGAGTGGAGGTCAGTTGAGTCGGTCCAAGCCGAAGGTCGAGCTAACTCAGGCCAAGCCGAAGGTCGAGCCGAGTCATCCCTAATTGAAGGTCGAGCTAGGTCGGCCTTGGCCAAATGTCAAACCGAGTTAGTCTTGGCTGAAGGTTGAAACGAGATGGCTGTGAACCAAGTTGGTTTGAGTTGAAGGTCAAGCCTAGTTGTCCGTGTCGTACGTCAAGCCGAGTTAACTTGAGCCAAAGGTTGACTGGAGTCGACCTAGGCCAAAATTATACTCGAGTAGGCCCAGACCGAAAGTCTAGACGAGATGGTTATGAGTTAAGTCGGTCTTGGCCAAAGTTCAAGTCAGGTCGGCCTAGGCTAAGGGTCAAGTTGAGTTGACTAATACATAAGTTTTAAAGTAATATACCCTGCAGAAGGTTGAGTTGAGTCAACTCGGACTGAATCAATTCAAATCGACTCAGGTAGAATCGATTCAAATTGTGTTGAGGTCAAATAGATTCAAATTGAAATAGGTCGAATCACTTGAGGTTGAGCTAAGTTAAGTTAGACTTAAAGGTAGAGTTTAATTCACAGTAAAATAGACATTGAATTGCTTTATTTAAACAAGAAAATCGAAATGTAAAATATTTCAATTACTTTATCCAAACTAATTATTTAAGAAACGAAGATAATTCAATTACAAGTAATTCAATCACTAGGTATTTCAATTTCTTGAAATTGTTGAAATCCATCATCCAAACACAATGTTAATTCTTTTTTCCTGATTTTTTATCTAAGCAATACCAATTAAAATTAAAATTGTTGTAGATTTTTGGGATTGGAAACTTCCAAATAATTCACATTACCCTTTTTTTCTTAGAGAGTAAATCATGGTATAAAATATCAATTTTAATTTATGCTTTTACAGTCCCACAAAATCTATTGGAAGTCTTGGCTAAAGATTGAGTCAATTTGGAGTATATAAGTGAGTACAAACCTTACCTTAAAAGTTTGTTTTGTGAGGTTGAGTCAGACTTAAAATTCACTTATTAACATGGTATCATAATCATTGTTAGAGTCTATCCTAGCAAGATTTGTTGTTTATTGGTTATATTGTTTCACCTGTTATCGAATCGTTGTAGGACCATCCTTTAATGTCAAGTCTCACACTCGACATGTATATACTTCGGCATGATAGGAATGTGTTAGAAGTCTCACATCGACTAGAGATAAGGTCAATTTAGTATATATAAATGGATGTAAACCTCATCTTAAAAGATGATTTTGTAGGATTGAGTTAAACTTAAAGTTCAATTCTTAATCGTTACTTACAAGGTGCTGGATGTCTATTTTGTTTAAAACATTTGAAGTTTAAGTTAGTTACATTTTAATCTTTGTACGGAATCACTTAGTTGTCGTTCTCATTGATTTAGTTTGTTGTTGTTAGTTTGTATGATCCTTCACAAATTTGTACAAGAATTTCAAGGGTGGTTTCTTTTATTTATTTATTTTTTGAATCCAATTAAATGTAATTACTTTTTATGAGAGTGGAGAGGCAGAGTTTTTGTTTCATTGGACCAAAAGTTTAGTTAGGTACAATAGATGAGTGAAATTTGAGATGATGTCAAAAGACAATAAGAAGTGTTGGAAATATTTTAATATAATTTTAAAAATAAATAATTAAAAATAAAAATTCTACTGTTAAATTATGATCCTACTGTTACTTAAGTCTTCATGCACTTTTAATTTTATGAGGTAATGATATTTATGGTTAACGATTATATTTTTTTTTTTACGATTGATTCTTGTGTCTCTTTTCTACTTATAAATATCACCTAGGTGCATGAAAAGATACACCAACAAATTTTAGAGTTCTCTCAAAAGTGTTTTATTTTCTTCTCTATACTATCTCTTAAAATAGTGATGTTAAATTTTTTTTAGCAAATAATGAATTAAAATTAAAAGAACACTTAAGGGGTGCTCTAACCCTTGTACAAAAATAGTGGTGTTAATAAGATTCAAAGATTATTCGCTATACTCGGTTGATCTGATGGATTGTTGTATTTTGGGAGGGGATTGTGTATTGTCCTGTGCAGTGGAAGCATTTTATCTCTAAAGACAACACTCTGTGGACCTCAACCCAAGATACTTCTACTCCTTTATTTATTTAATTTTGGTCTATTTTTGTTATAAGAATTGTTGGATCTGATTAATATTCGATATATATATATATATATATATATATATATATATGTCTTAGTATTATTATTTTTTTAAATAATTATTATTATATTTTTCATATTTTTTTTATTAGTAACATTATTTGTTTAATATTTTTCTAATAAGAAGTTAATCTGTTTAAATTGTCAAATCATTTTTCCACCTTAAAAGTATACAAAGGTTACCTTTCCTTCTCAAAGTCATTTTAAATTACATAATACATTTTTTTCTTTATGTTGTAATGTATTTTAAGTTATATTATCAAACCTCTTTGGAAGATGTAGTGAGTCGTGATTAGTAACAGTTCAGAAAGGGTCTCCGAATCTCTTTGAGTTAGATCTATAATTGACCCCCAAAAAAATGATTTTAAAGGTTGTGACTAGCACATAAAACAATAAGAACATTAGAAGTAGTAAGTTTAATTTGGTTGATTATTTGTTTCATAATATTAATAAACTTAGAAGCGGAAATCCTTCATGTACCTTAGTTCATTCTTCTATTCCTTAAAAACATTCAATTTTCACTTTTTAACTCACTTTCCAAAAGTGGACTTTCACAAAATAGCTTTCTAAAGAGTGTAAATTTAAATCATAAATTTCAATATCAAATGAACAAAGTTCATGATATAAATATGAATCAAGAGATATTCAATTCATATGATAAAACAAGTCATTATCTCACTTGTCAAATTACTTGTACTGACCTTTTATTTTAAAGGCAATTATGAACATATTTCAGTAAAAATAATATTTTATATTTATATGTGTTAGATCATAGTTGAATACACTCCAATTATGATTTTGATTAATGCAAAATAACCATAATGAATAACAAATTGCTAATACTCAAGTAGCCTTCATGACATTCATATGCATGTATATTTTAGTTTAATTGTTTGTTTTTAGTATAAACCTTGTATATCCGTTTCCCTAAACACCATCATGTATGTGATAGGTGTTAGAACCTATCAAAATTACCACAAGTGAATGTCAAGTATGAGTTGATCAATATATTATTTACTATTTTTCAAGGATAAGTTAATGTGCTGTATTTATAGATTTTTTTTTCTTTAAAGAATGTCTTTGAAAATATATCTAACAATTTTTTTTTTCGTTTAAGTCTTTATTTTAAAATATTTGACTTTCAATTTTAAGGGATCAATAATGTAAATTCTTAAAGTATGCGTTATTTTGACATTAAATCTTTGACAGTATCATCTTTCATTTGTTGTGATTGGTATTTCTGCGTCAAAAATTGTTTAATTAATATTTAGAAAAAAGGAAAATAGAAAGAAACTCAATTATGTTTTCAAACTACAACCCTTTTTAAAGTGATTGCTACTTGTTTTCTAGAATTGTTATGATATTTTGAGTTTATAATGACTTTTTATAAACTAGACTATTTATCTATCAGATTAAATTATTTTTTTATCCCTCTATTTGTCATGAAATTTTAGTTTGATCTTCAAGTTTTTCGTTGTCTCAATTTGGTCATCATTTTTTTTTTAAAATGACTCAATCTGGTCCTTACCGTTAACTTTTACCAGACGATGTTAAAGTCAACGTCACATGTCAATTTCTGGTTTTTTTGAATTTTTTTTAATATTTTTTAATATTTTTTTTTTTGAATTTTTTTAATTTTTTACATGATTTTTGACACATGACACAACTATAAAGTGACACGTGTAAAAAATTTAAAAAATTCAAAAAAGCTAGAAATTGACACGTGGCGTTGACTTTAACACTGTCTGGTCGAACTAACAGTGAGGACCAAATTGAGACAACGAAAAACTTGAGGACCAAACTGAAGTTTCATGATAAATAGAGGGACCAAAAGAGTAATTTAACCTTTTAATTACAAAGTCATGATCCAACAATGTCTCACGTGTCTGGATATAATGAAAACAATTTCTCTTGCACCACAAAAAATATTGTTTGAATTCTCATTAAAAAGAATTCATTTTTTTATTTAATACGATTGTGTGGTGTGTTTTTACTATGTCATTGATATACTTAATTTTGTAGTGATGTCCTATGTTGAGCACTAAAAATATATTATATTGGTACTTTAAATATCTTTTTAAATATATCTTAAAATTTCAAAATCAGTTATCATTAAGATATTTTGAAGGCACAATAGAAAACAACACAAAAAATTCACCAGAAAATCCAAATTCGTCTTGGACCTTATGCATATACAAGTTGAGTGATACTATTCGTCTTCCCTCAATTATATCAATAGCGATCAAACTTTTGAGTCACTTGGTAAGGGAATTGGATATTGATAGGAAACCATAATAAGTGTGTTGTTTATAATATATTCATTAAACTTATACAAATTTTATACACTTGTATTTAAAATGATCCATTTGATTTGAAATTGATGTGATTGAAATATATTAAAAAATTCAAGCTAGTACAAATATGTCATTTTATTTAGGTTTAATTACTTATTTGGTCCATATTTTTATTAAAAAAATGTCAAGTTGGGTCATCCAATTTTTTTTAGTCTCACATTGATTCTAATTTGTTAAAATCGATGCAATTTGGTCACAATTTTTTAAAAAATTAATGTTATTTGTTTTTTTGTTAAATTTCTTGAGACTGTTCATAAAATTTTCATCAAATTTGACAGTAGGATTATGTTAATTATACAAACAAAACAAACTCTCTTTAAATGCTTAAATTTTGAAAAAAAAATCTTTGCTCAATTTGAAGAAAAATTAATAAAAAAGATCAAATTGCATCAATTTTTCACTTACTAAACAAATTGAAGACCAATTTAATATTTTTGAACAAAAATAGACATCATCAAATGAGTAATTAAATTTTTTATTTATCTATAGGAATGCATTGGTAAACATCACTAAGTATTTATTTTTTAATGACTACATTTCATGTTCTGTTATCAAATATCAATATTTCAAGATAAAAGAATTTGTTCTAAAATTGATATAAAAAATGAACAAAAGAAATCATATTAGTTATAGACGACTCAATGATAAAATTATAAGAAAAGATTATAATATTGACTTTAACAGATTTGAGAAGAGAGTGAAAAAGGGTGTGGATTTAACTTTTTTTCATTAACAAAATACTAATAACATCTACCACATATTCCTATATATATCACCATATTTTTTGTATCAGCTTATCATAAAAAAATATTTATAATTAATAAACCAAACTTACTATTTTCATATAAAACATTTTCTTACCTCATTTATAAACTAAGATTTTGGAACATAACAAAAATGTTAAAAAAAAAAAAAAACCTAAATGAGTAGCCCTGACGTGAATGTTGGATAATATACTTGAGTTGTGTTTGTCCAAGTTGTATGATAATATTTGTATGGAGCGAGGGCATGAACCGACAGTTCACATAACCGATACTTTCAGCGAAGTAGTGTTGTCTTTGAGCTCCAAGACATGAATGATGTTCTGTTGTGAATAATTATTGAACTGGAACACCGTGTCTGCAACTAAACACCACATCTGCAATGTTCCTGCCACCGAGCTGGAACCGCAAGTGGTGAGGAACCAAATAGTAATAATAATAATAAATATAAATATAAATAAAAGGTTACAATAAAATAAAATAATAACTTATGTAGTAGTTGCTAGAAAAAGAACGAGATATTACTCTTTTAAAATATTCTACCGTACTCGTGACTCGTGACTCGTATCATCATACCATAAATACAATAGGAGTACATCTTCCTTCACCGTCTTGGTATCAATCATTGCTTAGTACTGGGATATATTTGAATAAAAATTTCAAGAAGTGCATTTCTTAAGAAAAATTATAAAAAAAATAAAAAAAATTAGGGTTGTGTGATTATGAATGTAGAAAAAAGCAGTAATATTTATGGTTAGGAATGGGGCAAGTGACGTTGAGAGGAAGTAGTAGAGAAAGAAAGAAGAGTGAGGAGGGTAAGCGAATGCTGGTTGTAAGGGAGGCAATGATTCAGACACAACCACCCTACTACTCATCATCTTCACTCCACTCCACTACTTAAATATCTCACTACATTTATTCACTCTTCTTCATTCCACCAAACCAAACCCTTCCATAATATAATATTCCCACTCTTAATTATTCCTTCAAACTTCAATTTCTTAAACCATATTCTCATACAGAGATGCGAAACATGGCCAGCTCCGCTTCCTCACGAGGCATTGCAGCCATCGTCGGCGTGGGCCCCAACCTCGGTCTCTCCATCGCTCGCAAGTTCGCTCACGAAGGCTACACCGTCGCCATCCTCGCTCGTGACCTGGGTCCGTAACCACTTTTATTATTATTCCTATTATATATTCTCTTATCATATGTTATGGTACGACAGATACAAATGAAGTAAGTAATTAACTAAGTACAGGGAGATTGTCGAGATTCGCGGACGAAATAGCGAGGGAAGAGAAGGCGCAGGTTTTCGCCATAAGAATAGACTGTTCCGATTCCCGAAGCGTGAGAGAGGCATTCGAGGGAGTGCTGTCTCTGGGATTCGTCGAAATTCTCGTCTACAATGCATACCAACCCTTATCTTCTTACCCCACCTCCTTCCAAGACCTTCGCATCGATTCCTTCCACAAATCCCTTGCCGTTTCTTCTGTCGGTGCCTTTCACTGCGCTCAACAGGTACCGTTTCTTATACTCACTCACTGTGCTTTTCTTACATCGCCACCTTCATTCACCAACTCTATATATAATTAAGGTGCTGCCCGGCATGGTTGAAAGAGGAAAGGGAACCCTTCTCTTCACCGGCTGTTCCACGTCTCTCAACGGCATTGCTGGATACTCCGAACTATGTAAATATCAATTATATATCTTTTCTTTTCACTCCCCTCCTCCTCCTTCTTCTTCTAGAATAATTAAATTGAGTTGAATTAATTGAATCTGTGAGAACACTGGACCCAATGGGGAGATGAGACAGGCTGTGGGAAATTTGCTTTGAGAGCACTGTCGCAATGTTTGGCCAAGGAATTTCAGCCTCAGGGAGTGCACGTAGCTCATGTTATCATCGACGGTCTTATCGGCCCACCCAGGTTCCTTTCTTTTCTTTTGCCAACATTGCATATATACTACTAGTCTGGAAAAGGCTTCATAACATGGGATGTAGCAGTTCAACAATAATTGTTTGGTTAATTTATGATGTTTGGAAAATATAACTGTCTTGAGTAATGTGTTTAGAAATTACACTGGTTAAAAGAAAGAAACGATGGATGATGTTAATGGAGGTTGAGGTATTGACGGATGAATTTGCATGTTGTGGGGCAGAGGAGCAACATTGACGACGTCATTGCAGAGGGGTAATTCATCGGGGGAGCAAAGCAGTGGAGTAATGGGAGGAGGAGGAGAGAGTACAATGGACCCGGACGCACTGGCTCAAACCTTCTGGCACTTGCACGTCCAGGACCGGAACGCATGGACCCAGGAGATGGATCTTCGTTCCCCTTCTGCCAGATTCTTCTAGTCACTCCTATTAATTTCATGTCCCCCCTCAATTATTTCTTTTTCACTCTATACCATACTACATTCTCCTCTCCTACACTATACGGTCCAATGCCAATCATTTTTCATCTATGATTTTCCAATCACCTCTTTGGGGGGGGCTTCTTCTCGGTGTGCTTGCTTTGCTACCTATGTGTACAGAGATTGTTAATTTGGGTGAGTTAAGTAATTACTGTTTTTGTTGTAGAGATTGAGAAAGAAAAAAACAAGAAGAAGAAAATGATGTATTATATTAGCGTGTGATGTCATCGTCCCTTTGTGTGCTAATTTGGTTTTGGATTATTGTGTTTTGTCAGATTATATTTGTCATTTAGAAAATCGTGGTTAATGAGTAATTTGTCCATAATGGGTCGAGTTGCTTAGGATGGGAGGTATGGGTCCCAGGTGTGGAAAAGTTAAGGGGTGAGATGGGGACATGATTGCATGGATAATAGCAGGAATTCGTGTTCTAATTTTGGACACAGAAAAACTGTGTACGGAGTTGCTGTGCTTGAATTGAATTGAATCTGTTAAAAGTATAAATTAAAGGTTGTTTAAGTGGTGTTATTTTGAGGCTACTACTCTTGAGAAGAATTGTTTGGTTTATGCAAGTGTGTGTAAGAATGAATAAAAGAAAGAAAGTGGGAAAAAGCAAGGTGTTGAATTGATTTTCCAAAAAGAATGGAAATGACAGCTAGAAGGAATAGGAATGGGAACAGTAGTTGATGACGAGAAGCAGGGTTCCACCACATGAAATGGTTGGTGATGATGCGCGTTGCATGATTGGAGATGCTTTTGATATGATATGATATGATGATTGGTAAGGTAGCTATGAATCATGTCATATGCCAGGTCCCCGACTCGTATCTGAAAAGTTTAATTACAGCAACGTGTCATGCCACTCTCTCATTAATGCCTCTGTTGACTTCTCAATTCCCTTGTACTACTGCTATCACAGACAGATCAAATATCCACAACCACAAAACAAAATTAAACCCTAAACTTCCACTCAAACTAAAGATATTAGTTAAAATCAAAGATTAAGGTCTTGTTGCCACATCTTTGGTTCACATCAAATAGTCCCCGTCTAGGCCATACCCGAAATCTTCGCAATTCTATGCGATTAATTACGGGGAGACAATTGTCGGATTAACACTCTCCATTCCGCAATTGTTTCAAAAATAATAAATATCATTAACTACAATCAATTGAGTTATATTTCTATTTATTGTGAGATGGACTTTAATTTAATGTTATCAAATCAATAAGTGTGTAAGATAAGGTCGTCTTTATTTATATATTATAAATTTGTTCTTATTCTTTTTTAATGTGTAAACTTCGATATATTTATCTATGTTGAGATAGATATAGGTGGACTAAACATTAATAAATGGTCTGACCTAATGACAATTGATATGAAAAGCTCAACAAATAATAAATATAGCTATGATAGACTTTAATTCATGATTTTGATACTATGTTAAGAAATAAATTTTAAGTCTAACTTAATCCTTCAAAATCAATTTGTAAGATGACGTTTGCATTAACTTATGTATAATAAACTTGTGTTATTTCTAATTGATGTGAGATCTTCAATACTGTTGAGAGATATATAGAGCTGTCAAAATGGGTAACTCGGCTTGACCCGGCTCGACCCAGCACGGGTTGATCACTTAGTGAGTCAACCCAACTCTTCTCACTTATTAGCGAGTCAACAAAATTCCAACTCGACCTGGCCTACCGCGGGTTAGAGGGTTAAACGGGTTGACTCACGGGTTCACTTAATTAAAAAAAATACAAATTTTTTTTAGTCAAAACTAGATTATAATTCTAATTAAAATCTAAATAAATTTTAATACAATTCAAATAAAAACCAAAATGACAAAAATAAAAATTATCTATGTGTTGGCTAAAAAAAACAACCTAACATGACCCAAATACAAAGTCTAACTTAACAAAAAATACTTGTATAACCATTTATTTACGGATTGGTGAGCCAAGGCTCACCACAGGTTCAATCCGAGTGAGTCAGGTTCTACGTGAGCTGGGTTAAAAGTCAATCCATATTAAAATTTAAAAAAAAAATTCAACCCAAACCAGACCAAACTCGTGGTAAGCTGGGTTTTGGCTCGCGGGTTCTAACTCATTTTGACAGTTCTAGAGATATATTTTAAATTTTAATTTTTATAGGGACTAAATAATGTATTTAAACTTCATCTACACTTAAATGATATAATTTCATTAAAAAAGATAATGTTCATGAAAATAAATAAATAAACAATTCTTTATTGAAATTTTGGTGATTTAGCCATATTTGCATCCACTATTTTATTATTGAGATGGACAAAGAGGTGTTAATTTAGTATGATGACAGATATTTAGATTTCATATTAGAGTATGCTGATAATGATTTATATATATATATATATATATATATATATATATATATATATATGGACATAGAGTTTTAACTTTATATTGATTTTATCTATTTTTTATCTTGAAATTAGATATCTATTTTTAATTCACCGAAAATTTAAATAATTTAAATTTAACATATGATAGTTAGAGTGATACAATCTTATTTAGGAAAAATACGATCGTTTCTGAATTTGAATCTTTCACAAGAATGACAAAAATAAATCAGAGAAAAACGTGGAATAAATAGGGATAGAGAACGCCACAATCTAACAGATTGATAAGTTAAGTGAGATTCGCCACAATCAAAGATGTTAATATTTGATAAGAACATAAAGCCTAAGACAATAACAAAGAGAATTCTCTTTTTAATGAAATAAAATTTAATATATAACTAAAAATGTCTATATTAGGATTTGGTATCTCAAAACACATAAATTTAAGAAAACATAAAAACTCTAAAAGAAAAAAAAAATCCAAAAACATAAAAATATAAACTAATTTTTAAAATAAAATGTAAAATCCAAAAACATAAAAACATAAATTAATTATTCTAAAAACTATATTTCAAATGTGTTTATGATTTTTATGTTATTTAAGTTTTCTCTTAAGTTTTCTCCTTCTTCACATATTATAAACTTCAAGAAAACATATTTTAACTTTCAATTTCCTCGTAAATTCTTTGAATTGTAAATATTCTTTCTTAGATTCTTCATATACATATCGTTATGAGCTAATTTTCCTTTGTTCACATTCTCATTTTTAGAGACAAAAGAGAGAGGAATTTGTATTTAAGCGCTTCCATTTCGTCTCATTTCTCTATAAACAAACACGCTGCACACCTGCAAATATCTATGCAAAGTATTTCACCTGAAGCTAACATAACGTGAAGGCGTAGTTAAAAAAGTAACTTGCATTGCATCATGTCATGTCACAACTTTCAACTCCCACCAAAAGTTACCCTTGGTAAGAACATCTAATTTATATCTTGCTTTCTCTCACACATGAACACTATAACTCTTACAACCATCTTGCGTGTTACAAATGAAGGGCTTCAGATCATTACCCATCACAACCATTAGTGTCCACAATATCTCTATCCAATCAAGTTTAATGTTCTAGACTTCTTATGAAACTTGTTTGGTAGTTTTCTTTCATTAAAATATTGTTCAAATTTTTCTATCAATATCACTTTTGTTATTATTGGGGTTATTATTTTTTTAAATGTCTTATATGTTGTAAAAATACTTCAAGTCATACCGAATTTATCCTCGAAATCCATTGTTATTAGTTTTTTTTTTCTTAAATCGAACTGGTAACTATAGTCAGATAACTTATTTAAAGTAACCACAAAAGAAACCTCGAGAAAATCAAAGAAAAGAACAAAAATAAAATAAAATCTAAACCAGTTTATATTTAAAGTAACCACAAGAAAAATCAGTGAAAGAAAAAAAAAATCTGAACCAGTTTAGTCGAGAGATATTTTACAATGATTATTTTATATTTTTTTATTAAAGCTAAAAATTAATCTAAAATATTTGTTATTCTAATTTTATTCTACTTACAGACTTATTACAATTATAAATAAATATTGTTAAAAATTTAATTTAAATTTGATAACATATTCTGTTTTAATTTTTGTTTCTATTTTAAATCTTAAAATCTATAAATTATGTTTTAGAGTTCAGTTTTTAACATTATAAAATTACGATATATTTTTTTATTATTATTTAATTATATCCTTATAGCTTTATTGATATATCAGTCTGATCATGATTAATCTCCAGAAATTAGAATGAATGTCTTGATTGATTCAATGAGTGAATTTAAAAACATTAGTTATTAATATCTTCAAACCTACATCTTAAATAATTCGTAAAATATAGGAACATATAATTATTTATTTGAAAAATGAAGAAAACCCTAATTGAAATTGATGTAACTTATTTTCAATGAAGATTCTTACATTTTTTTGTCGTCTTCTCTGAAACAATAACTTTTAAAACATAACGAAACAATTCCTCGTATGATATAAAAGTATAAAAGAAATTAATTTGAAAAATTTATAAGGATAGGAAAAAGAATAAATACAGTTTACAATTCAATGTTTTATTACTAACTTAGTGTGTTTTCGTATAAAACATTGTAACATCTAAAATAACATTTTTTTAAGGAAAATTATTGAATTTGAAAAAGCAAGACATAAACTTAGTTTTTTCTTACTAAATTAGTTCCATTTTTTTTTAAATCTAAAACAATATATCGTGTTTAGAGTATATCATGTTTCCTAGAAGCTATATATATTAACTTTGCATGCACATCACATTCTGAATTACGTAAGCAAAAGGAGAAAATAATTGAGTGGGCAAATAGGTGCTACTAAAATAATGTTTTTTATTACCAACTTTCTTTCCTTTTCCATCCTAAAATAGAATAATTGAGTTTTTCTTTTCTTTTGTAAGAGTAAACGGTTTAAAATAATTTTGACAAAGTCAAAAAGTTTAAAATAGAATATTAGAACTCTGGCAACATACCTACACACAGCATATGGTGATAGAGAAATGACAATATATGTGAGAGTCCCCAAGCTACACAATCAACAAGGTTTTGCAACTACTTTCACCTTCTTCTTTTCTTCATTTCTCTTCTCGAGGAAGAAAAACGGCTGAAGAGAGCTTAACATTTTAATTCCTTTTTCAAGTGATAGATATTTCCAGAGATAATCACCGTGATAACACTAATTAGTCATGTAGATACCAAATACAAATAACATTGAAACATGAACCCAATTCACATCAAAATTTAAGACTGTTCCAACTTAAAAAGTATTCTTTTTTATATGTACTCAATTTTTTTATTCTTATTCAATATGAATTTAAATTCACACTTCAATTTTTAACCTCAATATATATAGCAAAAAAATAGTGCATAAGAAGATATGTAAAATAAAAATAAAAATGAGAAAATTTATCATAAATGAATATATGATTACTTTTTTTAGCTATTATAGACAATTTAAATTAAACTATTAAAACATTAATTTATAAATAGAAACAGAACGTATATTAAAAGATTCTGATAGTTAAAAATACCTGAAATTAATTCATCATTTTTTTGAAAGACTAAAAACATACTAGTAAATCATTATGTAGGCTGTTTTTGTTTTCTTCAATGATCAGACAGAGCCAGAATTTTCTTGAGGAGAGTTATGTCTAACAAAGAAGTAATTAAACTTCACATGATATTTATAAGAAATTTTAACATATTTTCTTATAAGTAAAGAATAAAATTATATTATATATTAGAAAAAAGATAAAATGTTATCTTTATAATTAAATATTATAATTGAAAATACTAAATTCTAAAACAGAATTAAAATATTATAGGAGAGTCATATTATATTATATTTCATACATAATGTAGTAGAAGAATCATAAAAAAATGGGATGGTTAGGATCCCTTAGGCCCTCTGATTCCCTTCAAAGCCCTTTCTATGGTCAAAAGATACTGTAAGAAATGTATGCAAAAAGATTTAGTTGCTAATATATGAAATTTCTAGTTGAATACAAGATTGAAAAGAAATTGTACCGAAAAAATGTACGAGAGAGATAAGAACAAAGGAGAAAAAAAAAACAATATCACAAAAAGATGTTAATGAAAACTGTGTATTGAACTAGGACCACACTTTACACTCTTTATTTGCAAAAATAAAGAAAGGAAGCAATGTGTTTGACTGAGTAGAAAGCAATTTGGAAAAGCTTTATGAGTTGGAGCTGAGAATAAAATAAAACCATCAAATAATGCATTGAGGGGACCATTGCAATAATCCTTTGTAGCAGAAGAACAAAACAAGAGGAAGGTATTTAACATTCTTATCAGAGTATGGTCTACATCAATTACTTACAATTATGGGAACCAGCTAATATATATGTATATTAATATTAATATATAGAAAAACCATAATTCTGAAACTGCAAAGCGACCCAAATGTTCAAGTTTATGATCGTCTTTTGTCAACTTCATTATTTCTGAAAGTACTGAAACAAATGGTGCGGTAAAGGCTTACCACTGTTTTAGGTTTGAAAAAGTGAAACTGTTCCGATTCCGATTCAATTCATCGGTTTCGTAGAGGAGAGTAGAGGGAGGTAGGATCATCGTTAGGAATGACAATCATATTTTTGAGGTATTCTCTATTTTGGAACATTTGAACTTCATCATGATTTTGTCTTTAAAAGACATTTCGATAAGTAGAGAGAGGTAGAAATATTTAAATTACACTTGACCACGACTCTTAAGTGATGTGAGACTTATTGGATATACCAGAACAGAAACTAAACAGCATGGAGTCTGAATGTTCACTATGAAAAGTAGATCTTGAACAAACAAATGGACTTTAATCCGTGAACCTTCTACCTTCTTCTAAATTCAAATTCTTCAATTCAAAGTTGTCTTAAAGTTTTTATGTTCATGTGTACGTACGTTAATGTTGAGATCTAGGTAAAAACCTGGGTTATCTATTTATGTCACATTATTGATTAATGTATAAGAGTTTATGATTGATATTGATTTAAATAAATATAAATGTATAACTCCACATAATCGTTTTTTTCTTATGTACTAGAAGAGTATCATTGATCTCATGCAATAATAAGTGCTTAACTCAAGTATGAAACTTTATTGATAAACTTAGAGAAAACCTCATAATATATATAAATGAATTCACAAAATCATAAGATTTTTTCCAACTAAATAAAGTTGATTTTCTATATATTATTTAATGCATATAGATGAAGAACTCAACTTAGCTTTCTTTAAAAAAAAAAGATAAATCCTAATGATGATAATACATGTATATCAACCTGATTTCTTGTGTTCATGAGTCAAAGATCTTAAACATTTCCAAAATAACTAGAGTTGCATATTTTTTTTCTTCTTTTCATTTCAATGAAAAAAATTCTTGTGTTTCTACACTACTTTTGAGATAAAGAAAATGTGGATATATATATATATATATATATATATATATATATATATATATATATATA
>Ga0099822_1001352_pt1 | contig 28241 bp, 14 predicted proteins | sample CowpeawhiteBW_FD_76839 | JGI IMG/M metagenome (GOLD analysis project Ga0099822, IMG submission 76839) | Root nodule microbial communities of legume samples collected from California USA - Cow pea white BW | ecosystem: Host-associated > Plants > Roots > Nodule | place: USA: California | collected... | reverse complement strand
TTTATTTTTTTATATATATATATATATATATATATATATATATATATATATATATATATATATATATATATATATATATATATATATATATATATATATATATATATTCAAATTTTACTAAGTAACAAATTAATAAGATAAACAGTTAATATTATTGAATTAAAAAATTATATTCATTTAATTTTAAATTTTTTGAAATCAAAACATATTAAAATTTGAAATAAAAATCTGAATTCAAATTTAAGGTTAAACCCTTTATTGTAATAACATAAGAAAAAACATACTTATGTATATTTTTCCATTGTTTATATTAAAAAAAAATTAGACATAATCATCATATCAAACTTGATTTAGAAATAACACATTATTTGTATACAATAATAGTTTCGAATTGAAAGATAGCACTTGAGATGAAAGAATACTGTGATGATAAGAAAACGAACATAATAAACATACTAATGACAATGATGATAATAGTAAATAATAAAATAAGGCACTTTTCCTTCATAGTTTATATAAATCTTAACAAGTGGTGAAACAAACATGAAATGATGATGGTTTTGTTACATACATGTTCCAAGCCCATTGAACTAGAGATTTGCCATAAATGATTGTATACAGGCAACATCAACTCATCCAGCTACAACATAAATGATAATAATAATAATACCATGTTAAAGAAGTACATTTGTGTATGTGTTTTCGGTAAGGTGTTTGAATTTAATAAAACACATATAATAAGGATATAACAAAAATACTTGTATTTGTGACTATCCATAGATAAAATTTGCAATGGATACTTAATAAAAAATTTAAACGGATGGATAATAATAACAAGTAAAATAGTACCAATTTATTAAGAATTAGAGTCGGATAGTATATTATTCCTACCCGCTGGTATCTACTACCGGTTAAAAATAAGAAATATTAATTAAAAATCTATCTATCCTCCCGGAGTCAAAATTAGGTTTTCGTACCGCATCACATCAACCAACCATCTGATACTTCTATTCTCGAACATCGTCTCAGTCTAGGATCTTAGGTTCATTCTACTCAGACCATCATACTCAGACCATCAGACCATCATTCATGGTTAAGCAGGAAATCAACGAGCTCACCACCACAAATGACGTTGTTCTGTGATCACCATTGGCCAATCACTCTTCTTCTTTTTCTTCTTGTATCAAAATATGTCTAATTCAATTCAAAATCCAATCATATATTACCAATTGACCAATTAGATACTTGATACTCGAATCAAAATATTTACTTAATCCCATTTCTATCAAACAATTCAATCATAAATTAATTACTCACTCTAGAAACAAAATTAAATGCTTCTTCCATTTATCATAATCTTATCATCCTCATCGCAAATTTGAATCAATAATAAAATTAATTTTGTACTAGCTTCCTTTACCTAAAATATTTTTCCTCAAAGCTAAAATCAGACCTAATAATCATTAATGTAATTTTATTTTTTTTAAAGAACAAAAATGCCCACATGTGTATTTAATATTTTATTTAATATTCACAAATAAAAGTTAAAAACTAATTAAATAAGAAAATAACTATATTTTAATGTTGCTAAAAATTAAATATAATTAAATATAAGAAAATTTAAATTAACAGAAAAAACAACAAAAAATAGTGTTGAATATCTAAAAATTGAAAAAAAAACATAAGAAAATATAAATTAATAGAAAAAACAACAAAAAATTAGTGTTAAACATATAAAATTGTTACAAAAAAAATACAATTAAAGTGTCAATTTGAGACTTAATTAATTTTTTTAGTAGAGACCTTAAAAATTTGAAAGTTCTTATTTTGTAATAGTAAATTATTGTCTAAAAATTTAAAAGGTTTTTTTTTTGTCTTTATAAAACTTATTATGTGCATTTATACTATTTTAGTTACTGTATTTAATTATTTCAGCTTTCAATGTAAAAATGATGATACAAAGTACATTTATTATTTCTTAACAAGTGTCCTAAGAGCATTGGTTAGTATTCTCCATAACTAATAATACACCTACATCAGTTATTGTTGTAATTAAGTTCATTAATAATAAACTATTGAATCCCTATAAATACATTCCTATTTATCTTCTTAGTTTTAAACAAAATTATTAACTTAACATTTTTGACATTCATATAAAAGAAAAGTTAAAATTAATTACTCTTAAACTAAAATTAATTTATACATAATATAAAAACTCTCTTGTCTAGTTTTTCTAAAATTTTACTTTCAATTTAATATTTACAATTACCTTACTGTTTAAAGTTTGTACAACTACTTGAGGAGAGGGTAAATTTCGTGGCTTAATTCGATAATCACAAGGTTAAAAATTAGATGCGAAGTCGTTGTTTCGCAGGGTAAGAAGGAAAATAGCATCCTCGATAACTAACCCAACAAATATTTTTTCTTTTTTCATTTCAAATAAAACCTTTGCATTCAAAGTAGTCACATAATAACAATGACCTCTTCAAATTTGTAGAAACTTTTGATATTAACTATTAATTCAACGTATTTATATTATTGAAACATTGATATTTTATATGTGAGATTAGATATATACGATTGATCGATAATGATTAAATAATAGGGTTAAGTATATTTTTAGTTTTTGAATTTTCATACAAAATTAGAATTCGCTTATATATCAAATTTTGGTATATTTTTATCTTAAATTTTAGAAATGAACGGATATAATCGTTTTAATTTAATGAAGTTAATTTTTTTGGAACTTATTAAATGGTATTCCATACAAACATTTGAGTTGTAAAATATTAAAATTGTGCGAACAACTCAAATGTCATTCTAAAATATGTTGGGTTAGGCGAATTATATCCATTCATTTTCTAAAGTTTAGACAAAAATGCATCAAAGTTTGAGACATTGATAAATTCAATTTTGTGTCTAAGTTTAAGGACTAAAAATATATTTAATATAAATAATTTAACAAAATTATATATTAAATTCTTATTATAAAGTGGACTTATGATAATAAAAATTGCTGCTGTATTTAATTAATGTGAAATTTATAACATTGATTAGTTGACATAGAAAGCTCATTTGCTTCACTAATTATCTTCAACAAACACACTATTATTGGTTGGAAGTTATACCCTATAAAATGAGCTCCACCTGCACGTCACTATTGACGAGGATGGATGGAAAAAGGACCTATAATAATATTTGTGCAATAACATAATATGTTCTCACCAAAACTTGTCTCTTTAGGTTAGTTTAACTGTACCTCAAACACATGCATCACAAAACCAGACAACTAAGTCATGCACTGGACTCTATACTTTTAAGCACTTTTTTAATAACTCAATTAATTACAATCTTATTATCACTTTTTTCTTACTAAATTATTTTGTGTATTATAAAGATTAAACACAAATTGTTTATTATATACTACGAGCGGATGATACCTAAATATTATATATACCAACTTATCGAATTATTGGCTTACCTAATTACACCTAAAAATGAATCATATATTATTTTTGACATTTTCTTCTTCTCCTTTTCTTTTATTATTCTTAGTGTGTATGTGGATAATCCGTGTGAAGTTTGAGCTGTTATTGTAATAAAAAATAGGAACACTTTCATGGCGTCATTGACATTGATACTTGGGATCCACCAGAGTATATGTAAGATTATTATATCCATTTGTCTATTTGTGTCCCAAAAATTCCTATATATTTCAATGTTGTATCCCTGTCGATAACTACTTATTTTATTTATATATTGTTTTCAATGCTTATATATATGTATACACCTGTATTCACAATGATTGTTTACTTAAATGTAGGATCGTCATAAAAAAATACAGGTCGAAGCACATTTAACATAGTTATTATGATCTTATTTTATTTTATTATTAGCATAAAAAATATTTTATATTAAGTATTTCTAGGATTTATTAATCTATACATAATCCTTTATCTATTTAAACTAACTCTAACCCTATTTTTTTAACCAAGTCTAACCCTATTTTAAACTAATGCTAGCCCTATTTTTTACTTGTAACAAAAATAAACATAAATCCAACAATTATATTTATAATAATATAGTTAGAATTAGTTTAAAAATAATTATAGAAATATTTAATAAAATTTTGAATTTAATAAAAATACTAGTATAAAATATTTATATAAAAATTAAATTTAGCTTCAATTTGTATATAGATAAAATTGTTTCATTTAAACAAAATTTTGAAACAAAATTAATGAAAATTGATACTGAAATGAATATAAGACACTGACATATGACATTAACACTATATTGATCTTGACATGTGATACTGACATGGCATAGTTACTAATATTATCATGTGGCATGATACTGATATGACACGTGTTACTACTATTATCACGTAACACAATGCTGACTTGACACTTTATTTTTTAAAATTTAAAAAAAAACATGAACTAACACCTGACATACGCTATTCACATGCCTTTACCTAACTAAGTGGTGTTAGAAAAAAATTAAATTGAATAAAACTAACGCAAATTAAAACTTGATTAACAAAATCAAAACCAAAACCACATTCAAAAAACTTGATGAAAATGGACATCAAATTAGTATTTAAGTCTTAAGAATAATAATAAATATATTAATTTTTAAATTTTTTCACTATCAATATATATATATATATTTATTGGTAGAGAGATAATAATTAATTAGAAGACAATTAGGAAAGAAAATTTGCTCTTTTTTAGTAGAAATTCGGATTATTTTTTAACAATCATCGTAGAAGGAATGGAATTTTTACTTCTTTATTTTAAAAATTATAAAAAAGAAGTAAAATAAAATAAAATATCGTAAATCCCCAATACGGTTTGAGTGTTCCCAGGAATCTTAGAGCCTTGAAAAGTCCAAAGAAGGTGCAAATGAAATTCATAAACATTGAGTAGTTAATTAGGTCAAGAAAATGAGGCCTTCGTAAGAACTCGAAGTTCAAGTTCCAACAATTCAAATTTCAAAATGTCCAGTCTCCCTTTTGAAAATAAAAAATGGAAAGGAAAAGATTCGAAGATAGAATTGAATTTTTCTAGGGTTTGAGACAGTACTTAATTGGTTCCTTATTAATTTGTCAACAGCAGAATCTAATTCTCGTGAAGCTCACGGAGAAAATGAAACAGAGGGTCCCATGCATGCCCTTTCTCAAACATTTATTGGGGACACTTTTTCAGATTTTCAGGGTTAGGGTTTTAGATTTCACAACAACAACTTCTACAATTCTCTGTATACTTTTATCACTTTGTTTATTAATTAAACTTTTTTAATCGATTAATTTATGATTTTTCAGCACTTCAACTTCGAATTTATAGTGTAAAAACATCAAAGATAAATGAAGTTGAAAATGTTATCGACCAACCATGATACTGGACATAAAAAATATCAACAATTCTTGGAAGTTAAGGGAGTTAGAATTCATACTTTATAAATATTATATTTATATTTTGTAGTAAGATATTAATTTTTTTAAAAGCTCAATTAAATCCTTAATCATAAGACAATTCTCGGATATTTTGTTTGGATAAATTAGTATAGTTTTCAATAATTTCATTTTAATATTTATATCTTCTATACTAAGTATATCCATATATGTTCTTTTACTGTTTTAAATATTGATTAAATAGTTTAAGAAAATAAAAAATAATAACAAAAGAAACATAGTATATTATATATTAAGGATTTAATGTAAAAAAGATATCCATTTTTTTCTCCAATATCAAATATCTATAAAGAATTTAATGTTACATATCAATTAAATAAATGCCAAATAATTATAGAAAGTAGTACAAATAATCTAATTTGTGTCCTAAAAATAAGTTACAAAATTAATATAAGTTTTTCTATGTTACCTAATAAATCAAAAGTATTTTAGTATCGTAAAACGAGTACACAATGATAACGAGGTAAAAAAAAATGTACATATTTATCTCATTTTTATACTCATTTTTAAGCTTTTAAGAAATTAAATATTAGTCATACTCATATCCGTATCAAGACAAAACAAAGATTATGCATAAAAATTGAAATAAATTCAAATAATATCTACGTAAACTAATTAATTTGTGATCCCTAACTTAGAGTCCTTATCCATTTATTTATTGTTATTTCCTATATTTATCCATTTATTTATTATTATTTCCTATATTTGATGGTAGAATTTTTTTTTTCAAGAATTATGGTTTTGTTTTTTGTTGACTATCCATAAAAACTTTAACTAACAAATACATATTTTATTTATGAGACTTATAATCGAAATGAGTAATGCATTCTTTTAGCATCATTATATTTTCAATTTGGGCATTCAAGAAAAGTTAAAGACAACTTATATATGACCAAGGCTCTTATTAGTGCATATATTATAGAGTTTGCTTTATAATAACGAAATTGAATTATAACCTTCACTTTGTTAACTTGAACAAGTACTTAACTCTATTCGCAATATATAATATTTTAATCAAACTATTCAAACTATAAAAATATAAGAAACCTTGGAACGCAGTAAAACATAGCACCCATTAGATAAGGTTGCAAAATTTACAAAAACAAATGTTATAATACTTTTATAAAGGTAAATTTTGTGTAGTAACAAAGATTAACCATCAATTATATAAATGAATAATGTTGGAAGTCTCAAATCAACCGGAGATAAGGTCAATTCACAATATATAAGTAGATGCAATCCTCACCTTACAAGCCGGTTTTGTGAGGTTGAGTTAGGTTTAAAGCTCATTTCTAACATGGTATCAGAGTCAGGTTAGAATCTATCCTAACAAATTTTCATGGACATTTTGTTCCACTCGATATCGGACTGTTAACAGATCACTTTTGTGAAGTTGAGTTAAGCTTTTAAAACCTACTTATAACGATGAATACTTGGTATAAATAACATTATATAAGAAAGGATAAAAAATGATAAATGCGATGACATTGAAGATAAATACAAAAAAGTGTAAATAACTTAAAAAAAATGAGAAAAGTGATAAGTAAATGAAAGTTGAAAGACAATGTAAATGTGGTTAAAAATGTTATAATTATACGTCAGGTCATGATTGGATCATACTAGAATAAAAAACTTTATATTCATATTATATTACGATTAAATTTTTGGAAGATACCCTACCATAGATTAAATTATATTAATTTACTTTGCATAAGATAATAAAGAACAAAAAAAGGCAAAGTCGAAAGAGAAGCTTCGTTTGGATAATGGAAAAGTTTAGGTGAAAGAAAAACTACAAATATATCTAAAATACATGGATGGACCAAATTTGAAGAGAATGGCCAAAAAAGTTTCTAAAATGAAGATTGTACGAAAAGTAATTTTCCTTTGTTTCATTTTATTCGGCTTTGAAGGTATTTGCTTCTTTTTTGGGTACCAAGATGCCCTACTACATTCTCCACCGATAAAACAAATAATCCATTTTTTGTTAATTTAATTCACTTGCACAACACAACAGTAGACAAATTTTAAGGTGGGACAGGAATGATTGGAATGATTGGAATGATTGCACTTTTTTTTTAATCATGATATATCAATTTTTTATGTTTATAAATAAATTTTTTTACTGTATTAATTGTGTAACTATCAATATTATTTATGTTTTACAAATTTATTTACCTTTTTCAAATTACTCTTATGTATGCATTACCATTATATTTTTTTTCTACAATACAGAGATAAGAAATATATCTTTCCTCTAATTCTCGTGCTTTTAAGATATAAGAACTTGTTTTATATGAGTAATACTTTAATTTCTATTAAGCTAAAATATTTATGTGATATTGCTTTATTTGAGAGGTGAGAATAAAATTTGTAGTGTGAACAAATAAAGTATTTAACTTATAACTTTGGTTTGATAATATTTTTAGCGTACATTTGGTCTCTATTTTCATTATTTTTATTCAATTTAGTTATTATTTTCGTTTTGTATTAAATTAGATTCATATTTTTATCAAATTTTGATTAATTTAGTTCTTTTTACCAATAATATCTAAATAATTAACGTTTTTAACCGTGTAAACTATTGATTTTCTTTTTATTTTCTTTCTTGTTTTTTATTTTTATTTTTTTATTTTCCTTTTTAAAATTGAAATTTTTTATTTTAAAAAAAATTATCCACACATAATTATGTCACGTGTCAATTTAGTGAAAACTACATAGATAACTTCTAAACTTTTTCTCAGCATTTTGTTCATTTCTTGATTTTTGACTTTCAGTTAGTACTTACAATGAACATTATGACACTTAACTTGGTGTCTGTCAATATAATATATATATATATATATATATATATATATATATTCAATGAATTCTTAGAACATACCTTGAGGTCTTTCTACTACATGTATTTATAGGATTAGAAAATGAATTTGGTTCTGTTCATTTGTTAATCTCGATTCAGTGACATCGTAATCATGCATTACTTGTTAATTGTCAGATGATGCTTGTTTTTTGTGGTTTTTGTCCTTAATCAAACTATAGGGTTAGGAAGTATCTTTTCTTCTTCCTTTCTTCTATTTCCGTCTTCTATCTTAAAATATCTCATGCATCACTTAGGATTTGCGATTCTAGGAAAAATTGAGTTTCTAGCTTAAATGTACGGTATTTGATGGTTACAAATTTAAATTTTAGAAAACAAGAAATTTTTTGGGATGTTGTGCTTCAATCATTATTTCACAATTTTAGTGTTAATACACAAGGAATAATTCAAGGGAAAAAAACTCTCTTAGATTCCAATTTTAGTTTTAAGTGGCAACTTGGGTTTGTACTTAAATTCACTTACACAAAAAAAAAAAAATAGGTTTATTAGGTCTTTCTATTTATATATTTGATCCATAAAAATCAAACATGACAAATGCATAATAACATTTTCATAATTAAATTGTTAATATTTACGTCTAATCTTTATGAGTCATATGTAAAATAAGGTCAAAGATAAAAACTAATTTTTACGTATGATGTAAATTTTTGATTAAAAAAAAAATTGGATCGCTCCTTTTTCATTCATTTTACGCTACAAATTGAAACCCTCAACTCTAAGTGAACATAAGCATGTATGCGTGATAGTCATTGTTGTGTGTTCCAAGGCTCCGTTTTCTGCCATTATTAAATGCCTAAAAGTTGCATTTTCTCTCAGTGTATTCAAGTGTAGAGTGTTCACATCTCACATATTATTCTCAGATTTCAAGTTGGCAAAATTTAACGGGTAAAAACTTCAAATAGTCATATTATGACAAATAAAACATAATGTTATCAAATATTCAAGATTAACATGAGTGTTGTTTATTCGATATCAAATATTTAGAAAAAAATTATATTATAATTGTATACATTTTAAATTAAAATACCAAATAAAATTTCATGACAACAAAAAAATATCTATTAAATTTGCAAACATTAATGAATTCTAATTGATAAAATTTAATTTAAAAAATAAAATAACAATATATATATATATATATATATATAGAAAGAAAAAAATATTTAAATTAAAATATATTTTAGATGTATGTTTACTTCAATTTTTTAAATTGTAATGAATTTCTTTTTTATACACTAATAAAAGTTATAATACATCACTTGATCAAAATAACGCAAGAAAAAATATTAAAGTAATAATAATAAAATTTTAGCATAAATACTATATCTTTTGAAACTTCAATATATGTTGGATGGTGATAAAAGGAAATTTATGACAATTACATTAAAATTTTATATTATAGTAAATAAAATTTATTTATACAATTAGAATGTATCTATCTTTTATACATTAATAAAAGTTACAATACATCACTTCATCAAAATAATGCACAAAATAAATATTAAAGTAATAATAATAAAATTTTAACATAGATATTATAACTTTTAAACTTTAATGTATGTTGGATGCTGACAAAAAAAATTCATGGTAATTACATTTATATTATAGTTAATAAAATTTATTTATATAATTATAATGACAAAATTACAGTATGATAATGAGTTAAAAAATAAAAAAATAATTATATAAAATATATCACAATAGTATTTTTACATTATAAAAGTAAACAACAAATAAAAATATTAAAAAATTATCAAATATATGTCTTAGAAACAATTGGAGAGACCATTGAATTAAATCGCACAAAGTTAAACAAATATATAATTAAGGATATGATAAAATAAAAAATATGTTAGAGATCTAAGAAAACTTTTCAAATATTAATGGTTGAGAAATAACAAAAATTGTCTTAGCGAAACAAAATAATTCTTTAAATGAAAAAAATTAATAATAATAGAGTAAAGAAGATAACTTTTTTTATATTACCTAATAAATTAAATGTTTATGATATTGAACAATTAAATTAAGAGTGTTAAATGTTCTTATGTGAAAAAAAATATACAATAAATAAAAATAAAAATAAAAATATTCAAATGTGAGACATAAAAATTAGTTAAACTATGAAATTTTTTGATAAAATATGAAAAATATATTAGAAATATGAATGAATTTTATAATAGACAAAATAATTAAAAAAATAAAAAATAAAAAATATGTATTAATATATATATATATATATAAGTTAATTTTAATATTTTAATAATTTAAATAGGGACGAAAATATGACGGAGACAAGTATTTTGGTGGGTATGGAGACGAAGACAGGACATATATGCTTCATACCCAGTTGAAAAAGTCAAAGACGAGGACGATGACTTGGACTTGTCATCCCTTATTACAAATTCTAAATATAATATAATTTATACCTTAAAAATGTATTTATTTTAATTTTTAAAATAGTATAATTTATAAAGTAATTTTTCTATTTGCTATAATTTTTTCCTACATAAAATAAATAGTTGCACAAACTAAAATATTAATTATTTCGAAAGTCATAAGTAATAAGTTTTATTGGGTTGAAAACTTAAGAATCTGTATATACTAACAATTCATCCAATAAATTTGTAATTTTCGACGCACATCAACATTATTCTAAACAAAAAGTTGTTTATTAATTTCTTAACTAATACTTTTCAATTTTATTCAATCAGTTTTCATCTAGAATAATTATAATTCTTTTCAAACCCTTTTTTCCTTTTACAAGAGTTTTATATTTTTAAAATATGAAACATGCTTATTTATTTAATAATCTCTTAATAAAATGTAAAAATTAGTAAAAAAAAGTAACATTATCTGGTTGCTCTTGTCTTTTTCAATCTTCTGTAGCAGGGGTTCGTAATTATGAAAGATTTCAGACCGTTGAATAAAATCACCACAAGGTAATCTATAAAGATAGTAATAAAACGGCAAATCATGAATCCTTTAACAACTATTTATTGACAATAATATTGCGATTAATCATATCGTCCTTAACTTTTACGGAGTCTGTTTACTAAAGGATAACCTTCGGAGGTAATGAAAGCAAAAACAAAAAAATAAAATAAAATTGAACTATTGAACACTTTAATTACCCAATTAATTTTGTATTAGTATAATTTTCCCTTTGTATACATGCTTTTAAACCTGTTTTAATTCCAAATTTTAGAAAATATAAAGAAACTTAAATGAATACTTTTAGGTGTCCATATTAAAACATAAAGACAATTATAATACAAGAAGTAAAGGAGTAATAAAAATTTAATATTATATTAAATACAGTGTCTTGTTTGTTATATCAAGCTGATTATACTTTTACGCTAAGTTAACATTTCAAATTTCTCAAAAGAGATAGGAATGGTACGCAAAAATAAAGTATATCCATGAACAAATATCATTAAAAACAAAGAATAAATCAACAGAAAGTTGTGTAATATCTGCATATGGTTGGCTATGTTGAATCACCTTGGAGAAAAGAAAAACAAATACATTTACAAGTACAAACCTTGAACGTTGCAACCAGAAAAGCGTTGCTTGCGTTCACAATGGAAAACGAGTGAATGTGTTATTTGACAAATTCCAACTTGATTTTAGGAGAAATGTAAACAAATTGGAAATAATGATAAAGACGCAAAAAGAAACGGGAAAAACAAATTTTCAGCAAGGCACTTTAATTTTTGGTCCAGTACCCGTGTGACCACTTTGAAGGTTTTCGGAAGTTGTGATGGCTGATTAGGGTAACTGTGTCTGCGCCAAAAAAGTGGGAAAGGATAATGAACTTTGCACTTTCATTCATCACTAAAATGGTGAAGAGAAATGTGAAAGAGAATCTTCATAATTTACTGGAACAAAAAGCTTACCTAATGTGATTCATCGACGAGAGTGATAATTAACAAAGGAACCCACATGTTCCTGACTGGGAAACAGAGCAACTTTTCGCAGCTTTTCACTATCTGATTATCAAAGCAAGTTGACATCCAACAACACCACTCGGCTTTCCTACTTTGACCAAGAAATTTGCTTCACAAAATCGGAAATTTTACATAAATGTTCACACTTTCATTTATTTACGCAATTTGTTTCTCTAGTGTTATCGGTTTATATAATGCTTGTAAAGAGCATTATGAAATACTGTGGATACACTTCCAGACTTTTTATAAAGACACATTTTTTATCATCTACTCCGACATTAAAAAAATATTCAGTTTTTAAAACGATATCTACTTTATTTTCTCTCTATTAACTTATTTTTATGTTTTTTTTATGTAGTAATCTTCATACACAAATTATGAGTATAACTATCTTCATAACATTTTATATATTTTTTTTTTCAAATTTAATTTGTTGTGGTACATAATTAGCTCGAGTAATATTAGTTTATTAACATTTAACAGTTTTAAATTTTAAATTATTATTATCATAAACATATTATTTTAAATTAAAATAATAAGTTGTTTTAAATTACAGTAATTACTATCAGTTTTAATTTCAAACAAAATTATATTTATTATTATTATCTTTTAATTATATTTAAGTTCTAAAAGATATCTTCCTTCGAATATCATTGGTATAAATTGCCTTTAAGTTTAAATCATATTCTTATGTCTGTATTCAATTTTATTTTGATTTGCTAAAAATATTTACTAAAGCAATTAACATTTATATAATTAAAAATTCCTATCGATTTTGTGCTAGAGAAACTTCCAGGCATTAGGAAACAAATATGCAAAATTAGAATTAAGCAATACTTGTTTTGGTGATGCTCATTTCCAACTATATTTGCTTGATTATATTTTACTTTTTACTGTGGCAAAGCTTTGAAACTACTCAATTTAATATTTCATTTCACTCTCATAAATAGAAATATAATCAAGCAAATATAGTGAATATATAAAATTGTAATTAAGCAATGCTTGGTAAAATAAATGGGATTTCCAGCTATATGCGTGATTGTATTCATTACAAGCACAATGGGAAGTTTTGTAGTTGCTTAATTTTGATATTTCAAAATATCATAAATCACCAAAGACACCAACCATATCACCATTCAATTGTAAAAATGAACTTTAGGCTTACTTAACCTTTTTTTGGTACATATGCCTACTGAACCTAAACCTCTTCTATTCACACCAACTCATGTTTAATATCTCTCTCTCTCTCTCTCTCTCTATATATATATATACACATATATATACATGTATATATATATATATATACATATATATACATGTATATATATATACATATATATATATATATACACATGTATATATATGTATATATATATATATACATATACATATATATACATATATATATATATATATATACACACACACACGTTTACAAAAAAACATATAGCAATACAATTATTCATACTTTACAACTAATCTAGTTGGACCCTCGTTATAAAAATGGGCTACCTACGAGTCATTAACCAACATGCCAAAGTTTATAACTCGCATAACTTTGATTTTTTTGATTAATCAATGAATAGCAAAAATTTTAGTTACGACTGACTACTTCCACCACCATCTCTAAATTATCAATATTTTCCCAAGCAAACTCATTCATTCAAAATGAGACTACACAGAACAAGAAAATAACTAAAAGCATGGTGAAACGTAACTACCTACTACTCATAAGTTGCAGAATATGAATAAATTTTATTAAAAAAGGAAGGATGAGGAAAGGAACCAAAGTCAGTTCAACCAAAATGAATGTAGGAATTAAGATATTACTAAGAAAAAAACAAATTGTCAATGTTAGTACATGGTTGCCGAAATCCTTCCGCACCCTTTCTTTTCCTGCGTGTTTGTTTTGCCATATTTAGAAGAAATTGAATTCAAGCTTTAAAGTAAAAGTTATTTCTTTTTCCATTCTTTTCAACTTCCTTATGGCTAATGAAAGTGACTAGTGCTTTAAGATAACACCTAACTACACCAGGATGAAGTTACACACAACATACTTAAGCAACCAGGAAACGCGAACCAAAATTGGAAAACTGGTTCCTGTGAGCGTTTTTGCCGTGGGAGGGTTCAATATTTGAAGCAACGAAAAAAAAAACTAGAAATTATTGATTTCAGATACATTTGAATTGATGAAAAAAGGGAACCAGAGGAAGAGAAAAGAGACTTCCTATGTAACTTCCAGTGACATAGAGAACTCTCCTCAAAAGTAACCCTTCATCTCTTTTTTCCACTTCCAAATATAAATTAAAAGATAAAACTAGTAAAAGACTAAGGAATATCATTTTAAATTGAACGTATTAGAAATTTGGCTATAGCTATGAATAATTTTATCAATTATTTAACATTTTCAGTAACTTATCAATAATTTACTGGTTTCAACTATACATGTAGGATAGATCAACAGCCGTGTTTTAGATTCTCATCCACACACCTCAGACGTGGATCGCAGAAGCAACCATTAGTTGCTCTTTGCAAACTTTGACAAGAAAACGTAAACATTGATCACTATTTAAGATCCAAACACGTAGCAAATCTATGAAAAATTATTGAACACTATTTATTTCAAGAATTTAAATGCGTTTACATTTTCATCCAATACCTTTTTATAAAGCATAGTGAGGAATAATAGAAAAATATTGTAAGACAATGTAACATTACTTGTCGCAACTTGCAAAAGCTACTTTGGGTCCAAACAAGTAACTATACTTACCTACAACAGATAACAGCTAATACAAAGAGGTCCAGGTAATGGGAAAAGAAAAAAGTGACAGCAAATTAGTAATATCCTTTTACAATATTATTAGGTGAAACTTAGATTTCACAGAATAATGTCAGTTTCTTTTACACTTGATGTCAGACTTAGTCCCAATTCAATTATTTTGCTATTATTAGATGATTTTCACCTGATAATAATGGTGAAAAAGTGTAAGAGTATCTAATGATGAAATTGACGAGTGAGTTGCAGAGGATTTCATGGTCAGAAAATATTCTTGGATGGTTTTTCCGAAAATTCTAGACAAATTTTGAATAATATACTGAAATTGAAAAAGATAATGTTCAGCTAAAAAAGAATTCAAAGAAGAAAATTGTTAGAAATAAAGAATTTTCCCATTCCAACCCACCTCTAATGTTCTGTCAACAAAATAAAGTCGGGAAGAGATAAAAAAAAAAAGGATAATTCATGTCCTAGCAGAAAGGGATAATTTATGAACAAATGATCAAGTCATAAGATACCTGAATACCGATCTTCTATCTAGACTCTACCACCTCATATTTACCCACTCTTTGCGGACAAATTTTGCTATAACTACCCAAATCCCAAACCAAGTCATGTACATGATTTATTCCCGCAATCATACACTGTTTTCAAGTGTGTACTTTTGGTCAATGAAGAAAATAATTGCTACCATAGTTTTAAAAATTAGAAAAAGTGTGCAAATAGCAATGCCATTATAGAAAAAATGGGTACAGTACAACAAAATCCAACTAGTTTCCAAGAAGTGATGTCAAAAGTGCCAAAACTGCAATAATAATCATGATATTTAGAAAATAGTTTGACTGTAGAGGCTTATCTGGGCTTCCACCAACGGCCTCATATTCAGCCCGTATCTTCTGCTTCATTGCTTCTGACAGCTCTCTCTGCAATTCAAATAGGAACACTATTGAATTTTATTCTTCTTCTTCATTTAAAACTTCCATATTTTACATGTGATATCACATGATTTGAAAATAGCTTCTTCTTGTATTACTAAAAGATACTTGCACAAGAAAACATGACACTTGTTTTTATTCCTGCACCAAACCAGGAAAAGTAAAACAATGAACAATAAGCAAATATACATCCTATGCAAGTTTCCATAGAAAGCTATCCAATATATTTTCACAATATCAACAAAATCAATCGTAAGATTTGATATGTGCAGAGATAAGAACCTTTCCAGTGGAGTATTTGGCTGCTACGAACTTCTCTGCCCCTGCATTTGGAGATTCATCTATCACAATGCCCTGTCAAAGAGATAGCAAAGAAATTTCTTACTTGGTAAATAGGATTGTCTCGTTATATTAACTTGAATATACACAGACATGAAAAGGTAACAAAGTTAAGTCCACAAGAACCGGGAATATCCAGGTCAAGGGTTACATTACAAGCAAAGATATCTTAATTTGTAAAACACAGTAACAGTAATTCAAATTGAACAGACCTCTGGAGGATCAAATTTGGCTCCAAGGTTGCTAAGTTTGGCATGGGCTTCAGCATAATCTTTAAAGAATGTTTCCTGGTCTTCAGCATATTTCTCAGCATATACCTGAATATTTCATAAATATTTTGTTGTTTTCGTATGTCACAATTTTTGCATTGAATTGTAAGAACCTTTAAATAAAACTCTAGCTGCATTACCTTGAAGGATGGGTCTTCAAAAAGAGCAGCATCAGTTGGCAATATCAATAGATCTTCATCCTTTTTTTCTTTGATGTCCTTTATATAACCACAGTCACAAAAAACAAAAAAAGGTAAATTCCTGCATACTCCTCTCTCCTCTAACACTCCCCCTGATAGAACACCCAACCCCCTCCCTGGAAAATTAAAAATATATTTCTGACCTTGAAGTAAGAGTTGTCAAATTTCAACCATTGCACTGTCCATGATTGTCCTCCAGGTGCTCCTGGCCCATCTTTCTGTAGAGTGAGAAATTCATGTGAATTTCTTGCTGTTTTATTGCGTACAACTAAAAACTATATGATTATCATTTACCAGCAAGACCACAATAGCTAAAATTCAGTCTAGATATGTTGCATCAATAATGTCTTTTACTCCAAAACAGAGTGATAGGTTAAAAAAATCATTGATACGTACTTGCAATGTGCCTTAAATTCCCTTTCATCAAGTATTCATTTCAAAGCGCAACAGATAAACAAGTATTTTTTCTTACTGTTAGCCAAGAAAGAATTAAGCCACAAATTTAGAGCAAGTCCAAAACTTTTATTTGTAAAGTAGGAACCACAATCAATACTTAACTCACAACCTTATATTGGATCTGTTTGTTTGTGCTTAAACAAAAGTAATTGTAAAAAAATAAAAGCAGAAAAAAAGAAGAAAACTGCTTATTTTGTGAAGCAACAGTTGCTTATTAAGAAAAGCAGTTTTCTGCTTTTGCTTTTCTAAATAAATTTACCCAAACATTAAAAAAGTACTTTTCTTCCTGAAAAGATTTAAAAAAGCTTCGAGGTGAGGCATATACGGAACTTGGAAGCCTTGCAGAAACACTATTGAATGTTTGGAGATGGGGGGAAATCACATTAAGAAAGAAATTCAGTAAATTGAATCTGGAGTATTCAAATTTGCAGTCAATTATGTGACTTGAACCTGTTATATGGGGATTTAAGTTATTTGAAATGAAAGAGAGCAGTCAAATAGTGGCCATCTTCTTCTACATGAGCAATCAAAAGTTTTAACATACAACATATATCCAATACTTCTGATTATTTCTTTTAAGGTGCTAAAGAGATACGAGTATCAAATGTTAAAATTAAAATTTGAAAATATGGTTTCAACTTTCAAAAGAGTTCAAAGACTGCACAAAATTATTCTTATGACTTGTGGTCACGAGAGAATATACTGTATATTTGGTCTCAGGCTTTCCCCAACCACTACGATCTGGTCTAGCCCTCCCCAGTGTGTGTGCACCAGATAATGCAACAATTTCCTGCAAATACAATAATTTAAAAGTCAAAATCTGACATATGACTGGAATCCAATTTACAAACCTTAATCCTAATGAACAAAAAGAAAAGTACCTTGTCATTCAAACCCATTCGGTAGAAAACTTGACGCAAATGATCAGCAGGTGAAGGGGGACCAGCATCTAAATACATGCAATAAATAACAACAATGAAAACAATTCACTAAACCTCACATTTCTTGAAACTTCAAATGATAAAACAATTTATTAATACGCATCTTATAAATGAATAGCTATCTGTTTCTCTCACTTTTTGTTTTCCCAAATTAACAGTAGATTACGTAAACCAGGTCCTACGGCAAACAAAGCTAAATATAGTTTTCTATAACAATTAAGCTACCACAGAATGTATGGTTATTACCGGGAAGTCTCCCTTCTTCGGGACATTGTTCAGGTCCAGATACATCTACTCTTCCATATTTCATAGGGAGTTTTGGGCCTCCAGCTTCCTGAAATTCAAAAAGCGATAAATGTACCATTCAATATGTTCAAATAAACAATGGTCAGTCCTGAAGCCAAAATAGGACTAAAAGAACCTCAACAGCAGTGGCACCAGCCAACTGAAATAAGTCCGCATATGTCACACCAGAGTATTTGTCTTTGATTGGCTGGAGAAGCTTCAATGCATTTACGAGTCCTGATAAGGCAGTTCATCAGGGAATACTATCTCATAAGCATAATTGGGAAATAATCAATATTTAATGAATCATTACCAGCATTGGCTGCATGTTTCAGCTCAATTTCAAATCTTAAGCTACCATTAGCTCCACCTCTTTGTGGCCATTCCTCAATATTCTTATTATAAGTACCAGCATCATGCCACCCCAAACGAATCTATCACAATGAAGTTTATGCATGTAAATTATTGAAATAAAAAAAAAAAAAATCTCATCAATGAAACAAACAAAAACTATGACAAATTCTAGTCCCATCCATGGTACAAAGTAAAATCACATGACAAAGATCCAAGTGTATGCAGCTGGTATATATCATCAACCCAGAAGATAGTATAGTATGTTCATCACAGTTCAACAACATGTTGACTAACTTAGTCGCTGTAAAGTTTATTCACTATCAAGGACAATTTTAGTTCAGAAGTCAGAATGAATAAGTTAACAGCCTCTTTACAAAAACAATTGATACGGTTGGTCCAGCAAAAGTAGAAGACAACAACCTGACAACCAAAATTCAAACATCTGTTGCTATTTACAAGTTCAAAATAACCCATAGGAAGCCAAAACATTGCAAAGACTGTGTTTAATTGGAAACAAATTATTTTCCTTAAGAATGTTCCAGATCAATAGTTAGGATTTTATACTTTGAAATATGTAACTGGGGATGAGGCCAGATGTCTTTAGATCATAAGTATAAGGGAAATGTTGTAGTCACCTGTTTTATTATGAATAAAATAGGGAACCAGAAAAGTTAATTAATTCAAAATTCCTTCTCTAATTGGGAATTTGCTGAGCTACAGCTTCTTATCAGCATCTCTTAGATGAATGAATCTATGAATCTCTGATGGTCAGTATGATGCAACAACTATCCTACATCACCATATCACTGGTGCCAATCAAGGGACACTTTAATCTTTTTTTATTCTAAGTGATCCTAAAACCAAATATTTATATAGGTTACTATTAGGTGTAGAAATAGCCTGAGCCAGGTCAGGTTTTGGTAGACCTGGGTTTAACCTTCACTGAAAAAAAAGCCTGAACCTTATCTATTTTCTTGTCGCATATCATTTTTCAAAAGTCTGGCCTGACCTATATTAAAGTTTGCCTGACCTACGAGCATGTTATAAGTATGTTTTACAATAAAGCCTTTAAAAGTCTAGTAAGCTTACAGTATTATTGACCCACAATCTTATTACATTATTATGTATTATTGTGTATATTTTTGTATATAATTATGTATACATACAACATAAAAAAATAATTATTCAAAAACCTATTTTGTAAGGTCATCTGGGTTATACCATAAAGTCTTAATTTACTTTTGTGGGTCTCATTGTGCCACGTCTTTTTTAAGACATACTTGTAACTTTAGCTCCAATGCAAGACTCTTAGAAGACCCCCACTTTAATTATATTTTTATTAAACTTCATGGAGAAGCTTTTAAGATAAAAGCAATTTGTTATTACTATGACCAATGGTCTTATTTAAGAGTCTGGGCCTTAAATATTATGCTATATCAACATGCTCTTATATAAGATTCAGATCTTAAACTTATGTCCTCAGCAATGGAAATATCCTAATAGTTGTTAAACAAGATATAAATATATTTTTTAATAATCTTATAAATTTTTTAAGTTTGACTTTTCAGATGGGTCAACCTTCACTGAAAAAAAAACCTGAACCTTCACTGAAAATTAAGAAAAATAATAAAAAATGATTTTAATACATTATAACAAATATAATATAATAATAATCCTAACAAAACTAGGATTTATATTTACTTTAATAAACCAGTATATTAGACATAAAAAATTGAAATGACTTAAGGACTAACCTTTCTAATAAATAAATTTTAGTAAAAGCCTAGACTTGACCCACTTTCTAAAATATCTGATCCGGAGTTGAAGTAGGTTAAGCTATAAGCCCTTGTCGATTAGCCTTACCTATTTCCACCTAGATTTCTAATCAGAATCTTGCATCCACACCTGAATGAGTGCCAATCTAATGGAAGAGTTTTCGCATCACCAAGTTTGTAATGCATCATAAACAATTCTGCATAGAGCAACAAAGGACTAGGATAGGAGTGCTAATCATATGGCAAAGCTCAACGATAAAAACAAAACTCTAGATCTCGAAATAACAATGTAAAAGCCTATGTGATCCATCTCTACATTGATAGATGGGAGAGCTTGATGAAATAAACTTTGCGATCATTATGTTTTAAGATGAAAAAAATTATAAATGCCTTCATCAAAAAGAGAGTATGCAAGTCCATGAGCAGAAGCAAACTTGAGAACAAGTTAAAAAATAAACAAAATAAAATCAGTGGCAGCTCAAATTGATGAATGATTATTTAACGTTACTTGCACAAGTAGAGAATGGTTATCTTTTAGTAAAATATGACTAAAAACACGAAGACTAAGTCTTCTTGAAGCGTGTCTAAGCACTGTCCCTAAAGATTTATCTGTGATATGCCATGCAACAGAAACCTATCGTGTATACCACACGAGACTACAGAACTAGCAAGAACATAAAAGAAAACCCAAGATAGGTAAAGAAGAACAGTCAAAGGTGTGTTTTGGAGGAGACGGGGCAGTCCTATTTATAGAAGACTCACAATGCCTGCTAACACAAAAGAGGAGTAACATTATTAAATACGGCAAGTTAACAAGCCACGATGGTCATATGGGTGCAAGACAAGGAAAACAAGTATCCCCACATACGAGGAACCAAGATAATCCCTCGACCTTATGATAAAATTCGGATAAGGAAATACGGGAATAAAAGATGACAAGAGAATATTAAATAAAACTCATGATAAAAAACTTGGAACAGCTAGAAGAAATGTGCAGGAGTTTATACAGAGCCGTGCATGGAAAGTTCAAAGTCCAAAGGAAGTTCAATATTATGCCTCAAATCCATTGGCGAGCCTCTTGTTTTCCACTTTGAAGATATAAGGAATTTTCTGGTTTACTTGTTGTTTCCCACTTTGAAGATATAAGGTAATTGCTGGGTGAGTGAACTAGACAATGTGAGAATTTTGACTTTTGGAATATAGCACAACAAATTACAACATATCTAAGAATAACCTTCTCACCAAACAAATAGGTATTCGAAAGCACCGCAAAATCCAATGACGATTCAATTCGAGGAAATATAGCTCACATGCTTCTTTATTTTTAACATTAAAATAAAAGGAATTAAGGAACCGCTAATCAAAATGCAATACAACCGCCAGAACAATAGAGATCACTGCAACGATACAACGAGAGAAAAAAAAAAGTACGAAGCGAACATTACCAGAATAGGATGACAGAACTTGGACCTGAGCAGCTCCTTGATATCTTCTCTAGCGCTCTTCAACTGATCCGGATCAGACGCGAAGGACTTCGGCGCCGACACCGTTCCGTATCCTCCACTCGAAACGCGAACCTCCGCTCTCCGCTGAAAAAGCAAACATCACGTGCGGTTCATGAACACGAGCTCGAATTCAAGAAACAATCAGAAGCGCAGAAATCAGAGATAGAACGAAGCGTAACCTGATTGAGAAACAGGTGCGAAATGCGAGGAGAAGAGCGCAAGCACTGAAGCGAGGAAGAAGAGGAAGAGAGGGAGAAGAAGGAGCGAGAAGAGGAGAGTGAGACGGAGGGAATGATGCGAGCGGAGGCGGCGCCGCTGAAAAGAGCCATCGCTGTTGGAGTGTGTTGAGATGGTAAAGGCGGTGACGAAAGAGTGAGGAACACACGCTCTGCCATTCAGTTGGGTCGCGCTTTAATTAATATTTATATTAATATTTTTTTTTTTGTTTATTTCGTTGCCTCTCCTCTCGTTTCGGATGATAGATGTGCCAGATGCCACCCCTGTGAGTGAGTTACGATTTAGTAACCTTGCGATTTGGGAATAATGAATGATGTGTCTTATATACAACTCCTAATTCCACCAACTGCCCCCATCTAATCCCAAGTGGCAAATCCTTTTACGTACTTTTTTAGGCTGCAATTTAGCATTTGAAAAGGAATAATCAATTTCATTTTAGTATTCCCTAAAAAAATAAATTTCATTACTGAAATATAATTTTCTCTCTAAATAAATAGCTTCCAAAATAAGGAAATTATATAACCAAATTTTAAAAGATATATCGTTTAGTCATAGACTTCTTTCTCCATTTCCAATTAGTCTCAAAACATTAATTAAATATGTTAACGCAAAAACCAAATTCATGCATATATACTTTATTGTTCTGGAGGATTATTCAAGAGACAGCAAGGAATATATAAGATTCTAAATTATTAATTTCCTGAATGATTTGTATGACTATTCATATTCTTATAAATAATAATAAAGCTATATTTTACCAACAAAACATTTATAATAAAGCTAGACCATTTGTCGTTTAGTTTTTAAATTTCACTGATTATCAATTAATCTTTTATACATTAAAATTAGATTGTTAATTTGCAAACACTCGCGATTAATCTCCAATAAGTTAAAACACTTAGTAATACTAGTAATAAATAACGATTTTTTTAGTGTATTATTACAATATATGAGTGGTTTGAAAAAATGAAAATACAATATAAATAATGATAGTGACTATACAAGTAAAATATATACACTAAAAACATATATCCTTTTACTTATACAGTGATAGAAATCGAAGTTAGAAAATGGTAAATGAATACTAATGTTTTAGTCCAGCTATGCTATAAAATAAAAGTTTATTATATATTTTTAAAATTTAAAATTATTTTCTTCCATATTTTGCAGTAACAAGTCTACATTTTTAACAAGTGTAAATTAATTATGTAGTCAATTTATATTTATTTCAATTTTTGTAATCTTTAAATTAAATATTTTATTTGATACCTTATAAACATTTTTTATATAGTAGCTTTTCTTGTTAATTGTTTTGTAGTGTAGAAAAATATATATTAAAAAGATATCAATTTGTAATAATATCTCCATGTTATTGATAGTTGTCTACAGATATGTGAAAAAACTCATTCTCTAACATGCTGAACATAAATATGTTAGGAGGAAATAGAAAAGTAAAAACCCAAAACATTCTCCTTAAATAATTGTTTTGTGGGGGAAAATAGGGTTAATTTGAGAAACATAAATATAATCGAATAATGTAAAGAAAAGTCTTAAGTTCAACTTTTATCGATGCTTATACCACACTTTTAAATTGAACGAATCTTTTGGTCCAATTTGTACTAAAAAACGGAATAAATTTTACCCGTGTGAAAGGAATCTTATGAAGACAATTCCGATCCACGTAGCTGAAAAATAAAATTAAAATATTTGTTTTAGAGGTTTAAAAGAATTTTGTTTTAACTAATCCATTACAGTGGATGTTAGGTGCGTGTAAACATATGCTTTCAGTCAAAGATCCCATTTCCTTTTCGTTATCCCCAAGAAATGCCAATGTTTAAAAGCGCACATTAAATTAAAGAAAATAAAATATTTAACTTGTAAATAAAATAAAGAAATGAGTATCATTTTATTGAAAGATATGAGAAATTAGTTACTATTTATTAAACAAACACGATGAAGGTGAATATATGCGTAAAACTCATAAATGATGTTATTTAAATTTATGTTTGTGACAACAAAATAGTTATTTTAATATGTGAGTTAACCTGGTTTACTATATGTTTAAGTCAGGTTGGTTGAGAAAAATTTAATTTTTTAAAAGTGGGGTTCGAGCCAGATTGAAAGTGTGTTGACCCACTTTACCCACTAACACTTTTTTACAATTTTTTTAAAATTCTTTTGTTATAATTATTTATTACATCTAATTATATAGGTTCACAATTTTATACCTTTAAATGCTAGAATGTTGCTCAATAATATTTAAATTGAAAACATGATTCAATTAGGTCTGTTTAAAAAAAAAATCATTAACAACATGAATGGCGTGCCATGTATCAATATGTGATTTTTTTTTACTTTTAATTTTTTTAATTTATATATTTTTTTATTTTTTTACTTTTTTAAAAATATATTGTTTGTCATGTGTCAGGTCCTTAGTGTGACACGTGGCACTATCAGTGACAAGGTACTACTATGTGTTAGTATCTTAACTTGAATTTAATCCTCACATATGCTTTTTTGTTTCAATTTAATTCTCATACATGTTGTTCTGATTTAATTTAGTCCTAAGTATTTTTTTTTTCAAAATAAAACAATATTGTGTCTCTTAAGACCAAATTTATTATTTATATACATTTTATACTCATATTTTTTTATTAAAAATGTTGTTATAACATATTATTTTTTTCTTAATTGTTAACTTATGTATTGTTATTCATTACTTTTAGTCCCCGGTTGAAACACATTTGAAATGTTAAATAAATTTAACAAATTTTGGTTAAAAAGATTAAATCCACATTATTCTAAATTTGGATGACTAAATTGGACCAAAGTTTTAAATATGGACTTATTCCAATTTTTACTAAACGTTAAGAGACAAAATTATATTTAACCCTAACTATTAATACTTAATATTGTAAGTCATTTTTAATAACAAATATCAATAAAAAATTTTGTTTCAAATTAAGAGAAAGACAATATTTCTCTATTTTAAGAAAAAAAATTGGACTAAATTGAATAAAAAAGACATATGTGGAGACTAAATTGAAACAAAAAAGCATACATGGAGACTAAATTGAAACAAAGAGACATATGTGAAAACTAAATTTAAATAAAATGTTACACACTAGGGACCTAACACGTGGTAATTTGTTAAAAGAAATTTTAAAAAAATAAATAAATAAACAAAAATTGATATGTAGCACGTCGTTAACACCATTAATGATTTTTTTTTCTAAAAGGACCTAATTGAAACATTTTCTCATTACAGATGTGGTTGGGTAATAGGATTATTACGGATGTCGACACCTAGTTCAGACAATTGCATTGCGGATGCCGACATACGGTTCATATTTTCTTGAGTTTTCATGCACTCAAATTGTTCCATTACAGATGTGGCATTGAGACTGCACCATTACGAATGTCGACATCCACAATGCAATTGTCTGAACCCGCAATGCAATTGTTTGAACCGGATGTCAACATCTGTAATTGTACAAAACAAAAATTAAACCATGTGCACCAAATGTTAACATCCGCAATTCAACTTCCTGAACCGCATGTCGATATCCGTAATGGTATTTTTCTAAAAAAAAATATGCAACACAACACAAAATAAAGGATTCGGAGGCTACGACTACTACAATGCCAATTAATTAGAGAGGAGAGAAGATAGGAAAGGAAAATGACGGATGTGAGAAAGGAAAGGAGTTGCTGCTGCACAAGAAAGGGCTAGGTCAAATTCAAGATTGGAGGTGCATAAATGAGTGCTCTATCAAATATAAGAGAGAGAAAATTTACTTTTGAATTTGGAGGCAAAGTAGAAATTAAATTAGTTTCTGGAAGTATAGAAAAAACCACCTGGAGTGTAGAGAGAAGTCTCTTTCATAGGCCCGTTTATTCTTCCATTTCAAATGTCATCACATTTGAATTTCTCGTAATTTTTTAGCTTTTTGGTATTTAGTATGTTTAATTTTATTGTTTTTTTTTTCCTTAACGAAAAATTAATAAACCAGGCACGTGCTTTAAATGGTATTATTGTTGCTTTTCTTCGTCACTTTGTAAAGATTCTTTTAGTGATGTGGCTAATGACATTTTAGAGGCTATGCAAGTTGTGACGAAGCATGCTCTTACGTAGATGCGTAATCCAAATTTTGCTAGCAGTTTTTATCTCATGATATTGGTGATCCACATAAACGCAGGGGAGGATCTTCTTAGGGACAGGGACAGGGAGGGGCATGACCCCCCAAATTTTTTTAATTTTATATATATTATAAATATATTTGAAATTTTTAAAATTGTAGGAAATATATTTTAGAAATTGATGAAAATTAAAATATGTATTTTTTTTCATAAAACATAACATTTAATGTTAATAGATAATAAAATATAAAATTAAATATAATAAAAAATAAAAATATTTAGGTTTAATTTATTTTTTGGTTTCTGTTTTTGTCAAAAATCTGACATTAGAATTATTTTAATTACACTAACAAAGAAAATCATTCATATTAAGAGTTTTAATTTTAATGAAAAAGTTATTGATTCGTTTCAATAAATTTAACGAAATTGATCGTAAAAAACCAAATTGTATTCGTTTTTCAAAGATCGGGACCAAATTGAGACAAATAACTTGAGGGTCAACTTAACATTTTTAAATGAAAACATAAATCAAAAGAGTAATCAAACCAAATATTTATGAAGATAAACTTTTTTTTTTCTCATTGTCTTTTTAGTTTTTCATAAATTGTAATCATCTCTCACTCTCATATTTTCTTCTTGTTTTTTGAAGATACAAATTCATTATTTTTGCTCTCATTTCTCATTTATCATATTCCTTTCTTGCCTCTTGTCTCGATAATCAAAACATTACTTTTTATCTCATGAGTTTTTTGTATATTCATTTTTTATGAATATAGAAGAAATATAAATAATATATTATGTATTTTTTCATAACCAATTTTTAATTGTAATTTGACTATAATATATTTTTCTTTAGATAATTATGTGTTTTAATTTTTTATTGGATTATGATAAATTATTTTTTAATATTATTTACAACGAAGGTATATTGATAAAGAATAAAAGAATAAATTTATTTGTTAAAAGTGATAAAAAAGAAACTATTGATGAAAATAAGATAGACTCTACTTCTTCACATATTTTGAAACCTTATAACAAAAATCAAATTTTTAAGTTAGAGAAGCCATTTTTTGAAGCATTATACTAATGATCGAATCTAATAATCTCAAAATTATATTATTTTGGCCCCTCCAATATTTTCGGTCAAGAACCGCCACTGCATAAACGGGTCTAAATTAATTATAAAACTAATAAAAGGTAAATTGCAAAAATAGTATAACCTCTCATAATTTACATTTTGTTAACCTTTTGAATAATTAGTGTTGTCTTTAGTATAATTTTAGTTTGGTTGTTTTACTGTTGTTCTCTTTAGTATAAGTTTAATTTGGTTGTTTTCTTTTTCTTCTTTTATGATGATACTCAAAATTTTAAGGTATAAACATAATTAAAATTGTCGAAATTTTATAATAATATCCAACATGATTTAATAGAAACAAATTATAAATGTAATTTTTATTTTTTTAATATTATGTTAAAATTGGTTCCGTGATTTTTTTATTTTTATTTTTAGAGTGGTTTAAAATTATTTTTCCTTTCTTCCTCCATCTTGTGTTAAAATCAAATCTGTCTAATATTCTTAACCACAAAGGATCTGAATTGATCAATGAGTTTTTCACTTACTTAATGTGAATCTTGAAGGAGTCTTTAAGGTTTAAAACTCAATTAATCAATTTCGCAGTTCTGGGTTAATGGACTGTTTAAATCAATCAAGAAAGATTATGAGAG